>ERZ795057.787-NODE-787-length-31174-cov-14.277708_pt1 | contig 31174 bp, 24 predicted proteins | sample MGYA00375141_ERZ795057 | MGnify/ENA primary metagenome ERZ795057 (study PRJEB30186, sample SAMN05720163) | activated sludge metagenome | isolation source: Anaerobic digester | place: Hong Kong | collected 2015-01-26 ...
GTCAATTTGTCAAAATGAATGACAATTCAGTCTGAAAACTGTGACAAAATGTCAAAGGCTGAAAAAGAAAAAATCGGGGAGTTTATAACTCCCCGATTTCATTGGTGGGCCATCCAGGGCTCGAACCTGGGACCTACTGATTAAGAGTCAGTTGCTCTACCTGTTGAGCTAATGGCCCATATATATCTGGCACGCCCGGGGCGACTCGAACGCCCGACCTGCGGATTCGAAGTCCGACGCTCTATCCGACTGAGCTACGGGCGCATCCGTCATTCTTGTGTGGGGTGAGTGAAGGGGATCGAACCCTCGGCCACAGGAGCCACAATCCTGCGCTCTACCAGCTGAGCTACACTCACCATATGTTCTCTGGCACGCCTGAGAGGATTCGAACCTCTGACCTACGGATTAGAAGTCCGTTGCTCTATCCAACTGAGCTACAGGCGCCCACGACGCATCCCGCTTGGTCGGGGCGAGAGGATTTGAACCTCCGACCCCCTGCTCCCAAGGCAGGTGCGCTAGCCAGACTGCGCTACGCCCCGTAGGTCAGCCTTATAGCAAAGGGCCTTGGGCATGGCAAGAACTTTTTCATCACATTATGAAATCTCATAACTTCTTATAATAACTTATTAAAACATGTTTTCCTGTCGCCCTTTTCTAAAAAAACATTTGAATGGGATTTCTACAACGTGCGTGACGGTATGCCGTCTAATTACCGGTGATCAGGAGATGTTTCACCATAGATCCGTTATCGGCGTGTCAGGTCCCTGTCCAGACCGCAGGATGCTTCCTGATTTCTGCTGTGAAAATCGCCGGTATTCACACCTGGGAGTGCAGGGCTGCAGGCAGCTCATTACGCTCATGCATCTTCACTGAGGCGTCTAAGTATATACTGTTCAGCTTCTTCCATCTCACGGGCTTTTTCATCGGAAACCCCCTCGTGGTTGTACCCGGTCAGGTGGCAGATCCCGTGGACGAGAAGCTGCATGAGGCGTTCCATGATATCCATCCCGGAACCTTGAGCCTCATCCGCTGCCCTCTCTACGGAGATGACAATATCACCAAGGTGCTCGCCCCCGGGCCCTATCCCTTCCTGTTGGGGAAAGGAGATCACATTGGTGGGCCGGTCCCGGTGAAGGTAGTCTCTGTTCAGCTCCTGGATGTGTGCGTCATCGGTAAGGACCACCGAGAGTTCGGCGTTGTTCAGGTTCAGAATCATGAGCGTCTTGTTCGCCCAGTCCCCGATCAGGTCCTCGTCGATCTCTACTTCTTCCTGAAGGTTCTGGATATCGACAATGATCACCGATGACTCCGCTCATAGGCCTTGATGATCTTGGCAACCACTTTGTGGCGCACCACATCATCCTCTGAGAAATACACGAACCCCAGTTCGTCTATGCCTTTGAGGATCTGTGCCGCCTCCACCAGCCCGGACTTGACCCCTGAGGGCAGATCGATCTGCGTGATATCCCCGGTGATGAGCGCCTTGGAATTAAAGCCGAGCCTGGTCAGGAACATCTTCATCTGCTCCGAGGTGGTGTTCTGTGCCTCGTCGAGGATGATAAAGGCATCATTGAGTGTACGGCCACGCATGAATGCAAGCGGGGCGATCTCGATCTGGTCCCGGCTGATCAATCTCAATACGTGATCATATTCAAGCATATCGTACAAGGCATCGTAGAGCGGTCGCAGATACGGATTGACCTTGTCCTGAAGGTCTCCCGGGAGAAACCCGAGCCGCTCTCCCGCTTCGACGGCAGGCCGTGCAAGAATGATCCTCTCCACCTTTTTCTTCAGCAGATAGGATACCGCCATGGCAAGGGCAAGGTATGTCTTGCCGGTTCCTGCAGGTCCGATACCGAACAGGATGTCCGTTACCCTCATGGCATCGATATACCGCTTCTGCTGGAGGCTCTTGGGCACGATCACCTTTTTCGTGGATGATATGTAGATACTGTCCTTGAACACGTCCTCCAGGTTGACATTCCTGTCCTTTGCGAGCATCCTGACCGCATACCAGACATCATCGGGATAGAGCGGGAAACCGTCTTTGATGAGCCGGTAGAGATCCTTCAGGGCATGCTGCGCCAGTTCCACATCGAAGCTTTCCCCCTGAAGTTCGATGGTGTTTCCCTTGAGTGAACACCTGACCCCGATTGATTCTTCCATGATCTTAAGGTGTGAACAACTGTCACCGGCAAGCTGTCTGAGGAGGTGCGTATCCGAGAATTCTATACTTGGCATAGACGGCTCTTAGCCTCTTTTTTCTTTGAATTCATGGTTGTTGTGATATATCAAAACGCATGGGATGACAAGGTCTTCTTCCGTCCGTCCCCTCCTCGCCGGCAAACACCCCTTACCTATCGGAAATGGCTCTACCGAACGATCCTCAACAGGCCCGTCTCCTGACCCATTTGATATTGCCAATGCCGCCTTTTGTGTACTATGTAGGGGCCATGTTCACGGCACGGGTAAAAGAATCATTCAGCGCTGCCCACCGGCTCCGCGAATATGACGGCGATTGCGAAAGGCTCCACGGCCACAATTACAAGGTGGAAATAGCGGTACGATCAGGACAGCTCGATAAAATGGGTATCGTGATGGACTTCAGAGAGTTGAAGCGCCTCTTGAAGGAGGTCCTGGCCGAATTGGACCACCAGTACCTGAACGATCTGCCCGCCTTTGCACAGGTGAACCCCTCTGCGGAAAACATTGCCCGGCATATCTTCACATCCCTGTCTGAGAAGGTGCACGTGCCGGTGGAACTGGCGGAGGTAACTGTCTGGGAGAACGACAACACCTGCGTCTCATATTCAAAGCCGGGGAAGACATCATGAAAGACGTTCAGAACCAGAGACCGGACAATCCGCTCTATATACAGAAGGTCGGGGTAAAGGGCATCTCGTATCCCATCGTCGTCTCGGATAAGAAAAAAGGCACCCAGAACACCGTTGCCTCCATAAACCTCTACGTGGACCTGCCCAGAGAGTTCAAGGGCACACACATGAGCCGCTTCATCGAGGTGCTCAATGAACACCGCAAAGACATCCACATCAAGAATTTCGAACATATCCTCAACGAGATCAAGCATGCCCTCGAGGCCGAGAGTGCCCACATGGAGATCTTTTTCCCCTACTTCATCGAAAAGAAGGCGCCGGTAACCGGATCTGTGGGTCTCATGGAATATACCTGCTGTCTGATGGGCATGGTGGGGAGAAGCCGTGAATTCAAGGTAATGGTGAAGGTCCCCATCCAGACGCTGTGCCCGTGCTCCAAGGAAATCAGCGATTATGGTGCCCATAATCAGCGCGGTATTGTTTCGGTTGTTGTCAGGTATGAGAAGTTTTTCTGGATCGAGGATCTCATAGAGCTCATCGAGGGCTGCTCTTCCAGTCAGGTCTATCCCATCCTCAAGCGACCTGATGAAAAATTTCTCACCGAGCATGCTTACGATCACCCTATGTTTGTCGAGGATGTCGTCAGGCAGGTGGCATCGCTGCTCAACGAACGGGATGAATTCTCCTGGTATTCGGTGGAGGCGGAAAACTTCGAGAGCATCCACAACCACAGCGCATATGCATGCATTGAGAGCAGGGATCATGGATGATACGATTCTTCCCGTTGGAAAACTCCCTGTCTCCCTGCTGCGAACCCTGCTTGAGGAGATGCCGATCACGGACCCGGATGTCCTGGTGGGACCGGGCATCGGTGAGGATGCCGCGGCAATCAGGTTCGGGAACCAGACGCTCCTGTTCAAGACCGACCCCATCACCTTGACGAGTGACGAGATCGCCTGGTACCTTATTACAATCAACTCCAATGATATCGCCTGCATGGGCGGCATCCCGAAATATCTTCTGGTAACGTTTCTATTACCTGCGGGGCTCACCACCACCTCATCGGTCAACACGCTCTTTTCCAACCTCCTTGAGGCCTGCTCCCGGTTCGGAATCACCCTTGTCGGGGGGCACACAGAGATAACCCACGGGATAGACAGGCCTGTTGCTACCGGATTCATGGTGGGCACCCTCCCGGGAGACAGCGTCATCCGCACGTCTGATGCACGCCCCGGCAACCTCGTGCTCCTGTCAAAGAGTATTCCCATTGAGGCCGCCTGCATCATTGCCCGGGAGAAATCCGACATGCTCGACCTCGACCCGGACACGCTGAAACGGGCGCAGAACCTTATCTATGACCCGGGGATCAGCGTCCTGAAAGAGGCCCATATCGCGAGGGAACAGGGCGGGGTGACCGCCATGCACGACCCCACCGAAGGAGGCCTGGCAACGGGACTGAGAGAGATCGCGCTGGCTTGCGGGTATGGCATCACGGTAGAGCAGGAATCCATCCGGATGCTGGATATCGCAGCGCCGATTCTAGCCCGTTTTGTAATCGACCCCTTGGGTGCCCTTGCATCGGGGTCGCTCCTGGTATGCTGTGAGGAGGATTCTGCCGGGAATATCCTCAAAGCCTGGGAAAACAACGGGGTAGACGGAGCAGTCATAGGACGGATAACACCGGGCACAGATATGGTCCTGAGGAGCAACGGGAGAGACTATCCGATGCCGGAATTCGCATCGGATGAGATCACGAAGATATTTTCCTCGTAAAGGCAACAAACAATCCGGTCCCCATCAGAATCAATGACCCACCCACGGAGAAGACATTCTCAATGCCGGAGATGAGTACCATTATCCGAGCCAGAATTGTTTGAGCCGGTACGTGATCTATTTATCAATCAATTGCGTGACAAGCGATGTATCACCGTTGCCGGCGAGGAATTGATCATTATTCAAGAGTTTGCGCAGCAGATCCTTGTTCGTAGTAATGCCGTCGATGGTGGTTTCGTCAAGCATTCTCGACATCCGTCTCAGTGCCCCGTTACGTGTCTTATTATGCGCAATGAGCTTTACGAGCAGAGGATCATAGAACGAGCTTATATCACACCCGGGAAAGAGATGGGTATCGACCCGCGTTCCGGGACCGCCCGGCAGTCGCAGGATATTGATGGTTCCCGTGGTGGGCATGAAATTCTTGGCCGTATTCTCCGCATTCAGCCTGCATTCGATAGCATGTCCGGTAATGGAGATCGGGGAGTTGTCCAGCCGGGATCCTGCAGAGATCATGATCTGCTCCCTGACCATATCGATACCCGTGACCATCTCGGTGACCGGATGTTCGACCTGCAGCCTCCCGTTTATCTCGAGGAAATATGTACTGCCCTTCTGGTCCATGAGAAATTCCACCGTGCCGAGCCCCTTGAACCCGATTGCCTGAATGATCATCCTCGACCACTTCCACAGGCATTCTCTCACAGCGTTATCGATATTCGGTATCGGGGCCTCTTCAATGATCTTTTGATGCCTCCTCTGTATCGAACACTCCCTGTCACCGAGCACCTGGATGTTGCCGTATTCATCGGCAAGCACCTGTACCTCGAGGTGCCTGGGACATGATATGTAGTGTTCAATGTAGACCTCATTGCGGCCGAAGGCGGCATTGGCTTCGCTGCTCACGTTGGCGAACTGGGAACGCAGCTGGTCCTCGGTATAGGCGACTTTCATCCCCCTGCCGCCTCCTCCGTAGAGCGATTTCAATATCACGGGCAGACCGAGCCTGTTTGCCAGGTCAATGGTCTGGGAGATGTCCGAAACCACCCCATACGATCCCGGGATGGTGGGGATCCCGAGGGACTGGGCAACCTCCTTTGTCCGCGATTTGTTGCCGATGGTTCTCAGCGTCGCGCTCGTGGGCCCGACGAACGCGATCCCGTTCTCCTCGCAGAGCGCTGCCAGGGAAGGATTCTCGGAGAGAAAGCCATATCCGGGATGAATCGCATTAGCCTTCCATGCAATGGCAGCACTTATGATTGCATCCATGTTCAGGTAACTCTTCGAAGGCTGTGCCGGGCCGATTTTGACCGCTTCGTCGGCATATTCCAGGTATTCCATGTCCTTGTCGGCTTCGGAGTAAACCACGATTGTCTCGAGGCCCATCTCTTTGGCTGTCCTTAGAACACGGATGACAACCTCCCCCCGATTTGCGATCATAAGCCTTTTCATATGTGAACTCTTTATGCTGACAGCGTGATCAAGTCAAGATGTGGATTCTCTTTTATCATCGAATCAGGGCCATCCATGTGGGCTGCATCAAAGAAGAATCATACTTGTGCATTGTCCTCAGAGAGGTTACTATCTATACTATACATATCCGGATTACTACACCCGCAGCTGAACAATAAGGAGATCACTGCATGAAGAGACAGAGCATTTCTATCGTTATCATCCTCATACTTATTCTTCCCGCAACAGTTTTCTCAAAAGAAAATACATCCAAGAGATTTATCGAAGAGAAGCTGGTGGAAAAAGGGCTCGATCGGGACCATGTGAAAAAAATGCTGTATGATCAGCGGGTATCCATCGATCCGGGGATCATCATGAAAAACCTCTTTCATTCAAGTCCAAAGGGCAGTGCAACACAGCCGGAATACATGGAGATCGATCCAAAATATATCGATAAAGGCGGAGCGTTTATCAGGGAAAACGCCGAAACATTCTCTACCATAGAGAAAAATTTCGGTACATCGGCAGAGGTGATAACAGCCATACTCATTGTGGAATCGAGGCTCGGTACCTATCCAGAGAATTATAATGTCTTCGTTGCATATACAAACCTTGCCGTCATCTTGGACCCCACATATCTTGAAGACATTACAAAGACCTACGGCGATCAGTATCCCAAACTCCATGACAAGGCAACACTCGAGCGTGCCCGGAAAAAGGCCAATTGGGCACTCAATGAACTCCATCAGCTCATTGTACTCTCCGATGAACTGAACAGGGACCCGCTGGATATCATCGGATCATTTGCCGGTGCACTCGGTCCGGGGCAGTTTATCCCCTCCTCGTTCATAGAATACGGCCAGGATGGTGACCAGGACGGCAAAAAAGACCCGTTCAATATGGCAGACTCCATGGCGAGCATCGCCCATTATCTGAAAAGAGCCGGCTGGAGGGAAGATGCAAGCATCGAGAAGAAGAGAAAGGCTGTGTGGCACTATAATCACAGCGACGTCTATGTAAACACCATTATGATGCTCTATACAAAATTGAGGACATGACAAATAGGGGGTATAGCCAGATCAATCCTTGAAGAATCTGATGGTGCGTGGTATTTCCTCATTCAGGAGAAACGGCGTGGATATAACTGTAGTAATTGAAGAAAAAAAGAAGGTTTTTGATGATTACCTTTATTCCTACCTGGACAGATTCAAAACAGACTCGGGAGTCTTCAGCGCATTCTCCTACTCTTTATCTGCAGGGGGCAAACGGATACGACCTATCCTGACGATGCTCGCCTGTGAGGCCCTGGGAGGCAACGGCCGGCAAGCACTCCCCGCAGGGCTCGCTATCGAGATGATCCACACATTCAGCCTCATTCACGACGATCTGCCGGCACTGGACAATGATGCGCTGAGAAGAGGCGTGCCCACCTGTCATGCCAAGTTCGGGGAGGCAACCGCCATACTTGCCGGAGACGCCCTGATATTTCAGGCTCTCTCAATCATCAGCTCATCCGATTATGCAGCAGATGTCGAGGTCGATATCCTGAGGGTCATCGCAGATGTCTGCGGTATCGACGGCCTGGTTCAGGGGGAATATCAGGATGTCATGGCAGAAGGGAAAACCCTCTCGTTAGAAGAAATTCAGGACATGTATACGAAAAAGACCTCCCGTCTCTTCGAACTCTGTATGTATTCGGGATCACGAATAGCGAGCAGCGATGAAGAGAAGATTCAATCCATGGTACGATACGGAACATATCTGGGACTCGCGTTCCAGGCAATCGATGACATCCTGGACATCACCTCCACCGACGAGGTCCTGGGCAAGACATCAGGGAAAGACCTGCTGCAGGACAAGGCAACGATCGTGAAGGCCCTTGGCATGGAAAAGGCCCGGGCCTGGGCTTACGGGATGACAAATTCTGCCGTTGAGTGTATAGCCGCCATTGATGACAAGCGATCGACGGCACTGGAAGAACTCGCATGGTGGATGGTACAGCGGGTAATGTGAGAATCATGAGTATCCTGCCCACAATCTCATCACCAAAAGATTTAAAATCTTTCTCGGTTAACGAACTGGAGATCCTCGCACAGGAAATACGGGAATACATTCTCGCCAACGTCTCTCAGACCGGAGGCCACCTTGCCTCCAGCCTCGGGACCGTGGAGCTCACACTGGCCATGCACTATGTATTCAATACACCGCATGACAAGATCCTCTGGGACGTCGGCCATCAGGGGTATGCCCACAAGATCATAACCGGCAGAAAAGAGAAGTTTTCCTCCCTGAGGCAGCGCGGCGGACTGAGCGCCTTCATCAATCCTTCCGAGAGCCCCTATGACGTCTTTGTATCCGGGCATTCCGGCAATGCCATTCCGGCTGCCAGCGGCATATGCGAGACCATGGCACTGGCGGAATGTTCAAACAGGGTCATAGCAGTCATCGGCGACGGATCGCTCTCCAACGGCCTGACCTTTGAAGGGCTCAATTTCGTGGGAATGAAGAAGCAGAACCTCATCGTGGTTCTCAATGACAACAAGATGTTCATATCGAACAGAGTGGGTGCCATAGCCGATTATCTGAGCAGGATAATGACATCCAGGCGTGTGCGCGAGGTTCGTGAAGGAATCAAGGGAATACTCACGGGTCTCCCGCTGTTCGGGGACGCGATCTACAAGATTGCAAAGCATATCGAAGTGAACGTAAAAGGGGTCGTGACCGAAGGGCTGCTGTTCGAGGAGATGGGGTTCCGCTATGTAGGTCCTATCGACGGTCACAAGATAGATCATCTCATCGAGGGTTTTGAAAATATCTCTCAGATGCACGAACCGATCTTATTCCACGTGATCACCCAGAAGGGGCGCGGATATATTCCTGCCATGCGGGACCCGGAAAATTATCATGGCGTGGGAAAATTCGACCGGGAAAACGGCGACCTGAATTCAGATTCACACTCCCAGACCTATTCGGACGTCTTTGGGTCCACCCTTGTCAATCTTGCAAAGAAGGACCCCAGGATCGTAGCCATAAGCGCTGCAATGACCACGGGAACCGGACTGAAACACTTCTCCCATCGATTCCCCGACAGATTCTACGATGTGGGCATTGCCGAGGGTCATGCAGTCACGATGGCTGCCGGCATGGCACTGTACGGGCTCAAGCCGGTTGTGGCCATCTACTCGACCTTCCTCCAGAGAAGCTACGATGAAATCATTCACGATGTCGCCCTGCAGAATGCGCCGGTGATCTTCGCCATAGACCGTGCAGGACTGGTGGGCCCGGACGGACCAACCCATCACGGGGTATTCGACATTGCATACTTAAGAAGCGTACCGAATGTTACCATTATGATACCCAGAGACCAGCTCATGCTGAGCAAGATGTTCGAACATGCGCTCAAAATCCAGGGTCCGGTAGCCATACGATATCCGAGGGAAAAGACCGTGGCATCTCCGGTGAAGACATCCAGAATCAAAACAGGCAGGGCGGAGATCCTCCAAGAAGGCTCACGTGCTGCTGTTTTCTGTGCAGGACCGATGTGCTATACGGTTCTCGATGCCATAAGAGACATGGATGATATAGCTGTTGTCGATCTGATCTTTGCAAAACCCCTTGATGCCAAGACCGTCCTTGAAGTGGTGCGCTCGTGCAACGGACGGTTCCTGGTGGTTGAAGAAGGATGCATACAAGGTGGTATCGGCTCTGCAATCGTGGAAGCACTGGGGGAGTTGGATATCCCGCTCAAGTTCCAACTCTTAGGCGTGCCGGACAACTTTGTGGAACAGGGATCGCTCAGAGAGATCAGGCAGAGCATCGGTCTTGATAAGGAAGGGATAAGAAAAGCGATTCAAAAAATTGTATGAAGATCCGTCTGGACAAAATACTCGTTGACAGGGGGTATGTCGATACGAGATCCAAGGCGCTTGGAATGATCATGTCAGGCAGTGTCCTGGTAGACGGTAAGCCCGTGACCAAGGCGGGGACGGCCATTAACGCCGACGCCGACATAGTGCTGAAGGAACTCCCCCCCTATGTGAGCAGGGCCGGCGGCAAGCTGGCGGCAGCCCTCGACGCATTCGACATCGACCTCACCGGCATGGTGGCAGTTGATATCGGGGCATCCACCGGCGGTTTCACCGACGTGATGCTTCAGCGCGGTGCGGCCAGGGTGTATGCAGTCGATGTCGGGCATGGGCAGCTCCACTGGCGTCTTCGCAATGACGAACGGGTGATCGCCCTCGAAGGGATAAATGCCCGCAATCTTGACCCGGACAGTATCCCTGAATTGTGCGATATCGCCACATTTGATGTATCATTCATATCCTTGAAACTCGTTGTCCCGCCGGTTCTGAAGGTTCTGAAACCGAACTCCTCTATTATTGCCCTGATCAAACCCCAGTTTGAAGCAGGCAGGCAGCACGTGAAAAAAGGGGGCATTATTCGGGACGAGCACGTTGCAGACGAGGTGATTGATGACATGGTGACATTTTTTACATCCCTGGGCCTCGAGGTATGTGGTACAATCCCCTCTCCGGTCAAAGGGGTTAAGGGCAATCAGGAGTACCTCCTGTATGCCCTGTTCAAAGGAGAGGCATGAAGATAACCATAGCACGATATGCAGGTTTTTGCTTTGGCGTGAGGAGGGCTATCGATATCACCTTCAGGGTGAGGCAGGAAAATCCCAACAAACGCATCTACACCCTCGGCCAGATCATCCACAATCCGCAGGTCATCGAGGCACTCAAGCGCCGCGGCATAGGCATTATTCACGATATAAACGACAAACGCCTGAAAGCAGGAGACATAGCCATTGTTCGTGCACATGGCATCTCCCCTCTCAAGAAACAGGCCCTTGAGGATCGCGGTGTTGAAGTTATAGACGCGGCGTGTCCCATGGTACTCAAGGTCCAATCCATCATCAAAAAGGTCGCAAAAGACGTCGACCTCGTGGTCATCGTGGGTGACAAGAATCACCCTGAAATGGACGTTCACTTGAGTGTTGCCGGTGATAAAGGTGTCCTGGTGGAGAATGTCGAGGATGCCCGTAAGATAGGCAGGGTAAAGAGGCTCGCCGTAGTTGCCCAGACCACCTTTGATGTCTCCATCTACAAGGATATTATCAACATACTGAAAGAGAAATCGGATATTCTCGATATCTCCGATACGATCTGCCGTTCAACCGTAGACCGGCAGAATGAGGTCAAGGACCTGGCAAAAGACCACGACACCTTTATCGTTATCGGCGGAGAAAATTCCGCGAACACAAAGCGTCTTGCAGAGATTGCCGAAAAAGAGGACCGGCAGGTGATACGGGTCGAATCTCCCGATCAGCTGGGTGATATCACCATAAGCGATTCTGCAAAGGTGGCGGTCATTGCCGGAGCATCAACCCCCCACTGGGTCATCGAGGAATGTATCAATGCCCTCAAGGCCATGCACAGCCATTCGGGAATAGAAAGTTCCGTACTCAAGCTTCTTGCAGAAACCCCTCTGCTCCCCTCCCTCGGCAGTATGGGAGTGGCCATGGCTGCGTTAGTGTTCTGCTCACAGAAATACAACTGGGAAGTACTTCTCACCATCTTCTTTCTTGCCTTCTCCTCCACCGGACCCGCCCGCAGATCCAGGCAGTGGCCCCTCTGGGCCGTATCAACAGGTATTGCCGTCTCTCTAGGGCTCGTCTCCACAGGTCTCAGCGGCGGACTGCTCGTTATGGGCGTATCGCTCCTGCGCCCACTGATTGATGTGGGCGGGGTCAAGGATTATCTCAGAAGCATCTATGGTGCGGTCATATTTATCCTGATCTCTGTCATTTCGCCATTAAGCCTGGCAGGGGCGAGCATCGACCCCAATATCATGATGCTCATCGCATATGTTTCCACCCACTACCTCGGGGTTGAGATCCTGCTCGGGCTCAAGAATATGGAACGGGACGCCATCATCGGAAGGATGAGCCTTGCCAGGTATATGAATGAAGACAAATCCATCCTCATCCTCGAATATACCATTATGGGGCTGGCACTTGTGCTGTTCTTGAGCTTCCCGTTGAAGATTGCACCGGCACTTGCCTATGGACTCCTGCCGCCGTTGTTCTTCCTGGCAAAGGGGATTGATTTCTATAACGAGCAGGTGATCTTCGATAACCGCATGTTCACTATCTATATACAGGGGCTCTGGGCAATCGTTCCGGCCATGGGCGTGCTGTGGCTGTTCACCATGATGTAGCGTCCTTGTTTCCTTACAATTACCGAGATTTTCGGCAGCAGCAATATATTTATTGTTGGAGTATTGGAGTGCTGGAGTACTGGAACAGACAGAATCCAAGAGCCAGGATCAAATCAAAGAGGTGATTCTATTTGTAGGCCATGGTTGCGAATCTGCCGACGTGTCGGGCGTAGCCAGAGGCGAAGCATGAAGGCGAGGCAGGATTGATTTTTCCTCTCCTGAAGCTATTTATACTTGTAAGCTTACAAAAGGAGGGGTGTCATGGAAGAAAAACGCCTTGGCGATTATATCAACATCGCGATCGAAAGAGAAGAAGAGGCCTATGAATTCTACATGGATCTCTTTACCAAAATTGAGGATACTACGGCAAGAGATACCCTCAAGCTGCTGGCGGGTGAAGAAAAAAAACACAAGCAGTTTCTCGTCAGTTACCGGGACGGCGGCTATGGGGCGGATGCCCTGAGAATGAATGATCCCGTCGATTACAAGATCGCGGAGCACCTGGAGCAACCTGAAATCAAAAAGGATATGACCAGTGCGGATGTCTATCTCGTTGCCGCACATCGCGAACAGAATTCTTATAAGTTCTATTCCGAGCTTGCAGACCTCCACCCAGAAGGAGAACTCAAAGAGATCTTCAAGAAGATTGCAAGTGAAGAGCTCAAACACAAGGAAAAGGTCGAGTATCTGTATTCCAATGCTGCGTTTCCCCAGACCGATGGGGGATAATCCTTAAAAGGGGCCCAAGGATAATCCAGCATGGCTGCCGGATCCTGGATTTTCGCTTTTAAGAAGAAACCGTTCATCGATCCTTTTTAAGGGTAAGGCTTGAGTAATCCACCTCTATCTGATACGATACGTATAACTGCTATGGTGCACACTACCCCACTCCTTTTAATATTTCTCTTCGTCTTTGGCCTGAATGTCATTGTGCGGATGTTCCTCAACCAGTTGAACATATCCCATCTCAGGTCCTTCGGAGATAGGGTCCCCAAGAGCTTCACGGATCTGATCGATGAGAAGACTCTGACCAAGATGAGGGACTATACCGTTGCCACAAGCCGTGTGGGATCCATCGAACACCTCCTCGGGGATGCGGTTATCCTTGCGGTTGTTTTAAGCGGGTTCCTGCCCTGGCTGAACGGAAGGATCTCTGCGCTGGATCTGCATTTCGTCATTGCCGCTATCCTGTTCTTCTTCTCCTGTTCTCTGATTATGGGTGTAGTGGATATCCCCTTTGATCTCTACAGAAACTTTGTGATCGAAAAGAGGTTCTCGTTCAACACCCTGACCCTGAAACTCTGGATAACCGATCTTATGAAATCTCTTGTCATATCAGCTGTGGTGATGGGGATCTTCCTGGCCGTCTTTTTCAGCCTCGTCCATCATGCGCCCAGGTCCTGGTGGGTATGGGCGTGGGCCTTCTTCATCTTTTTCCAGCTCCTTATCATGTGGCTGTATCCGGTGGTGATCGCACCGCTGTTTAACAAATTCGAACCTATTGATGATGAGGAACTGAAGAACCGCATCCTCATGCTGGCGAACAAGACCGGCATTGACGTGAAAGGGCTCTATACGATGGATGCCGGAAAGAGGAGCAAGCATTCAAACGCATACTTCACCGGCATTGGAAAGGCCAAGCGCATCGTACTCTTCGATACCCTTGTGGAGGCCCATACCACTGATGAGATCTCTGCCGTACTGGCTCATGAACTCGGCCACTGGAAGAAGGGACACATAAAGAAACAGCTTGCCGCCTCCATGGTCCTTTCTCTGGGAGTGCTCTACCTGGCATACATCTTCGTATCGCATGACGTTCTCTACACCACGTTCGGTTTTGATGACATAACCACCTATGCAGGTATCTTCCTCCTGACCATCATAGCCAGGCCGTTCTCATTTTTCCTCACCCCTCTCGGGTGTATGATATCGCGGCATTTTGAACGGCAGGCAGATGATTATGCCTTGTCCCTCACAGGGGATGCCGTCTCTCTCGTGAATGCATTGAAACAGCTGGCAAAGCAAAACCTCGCAAATCTCCATCCCCACCCTGCATACGCATGGTTTTACTACTCTCACCCCCCGCTGGTTGAACGCATCGAACGGCTGGAGCAGGCTTCCTGATGGAGCCTTACACAACAGCTGTGGGGTGGGCATATGGTTATGAGAGTGCACATTTAAAGGGGGTTCAAGGGAGCAGAGACATAAGATTCTCCAAGTGAAGAATTTTCCTTGAGTATCCGAAAAGGATACTTGACTCATCTAGAAGACAGATTATTTAACATCATACACCTTGTTTTTATGACGCATGTGTTCAGCAGGTATTGTATCATTTTTTAAGGCGAATTTTCATAAGGGGGTAGTGAATGAAAGATAAAGAAAAAAATTATTTCCAGGCCTTATATGACGTAGCACGGGTTATCAATGCATCGTTGGATATGACGGTGGTCCTGGAAGAGATTGTGAAGTCCGTGGTTGAGGCATTGAACGTCAAGGCCTCTTCCATACGTCTGCTCGACTCCAAGAAAAAGTCCCTTATTATGGGAGCAGCATTCGGCCTTTCCAAGGGATACATCCGGAAAGGACCGGTTCTGGTCAAAGAGAGCGGTCTTGACCAGAAGGCATTGAAGGGGAACCTCATATGGATCAAGAATGCCCAGACCGATCCGGATTTTCAGTACGGCGGCGGTGCACGGACAGAGGGTATAAAATCCGTCATTGTTGTTCCATTGAAGACGGAGAATAAGGTGATCGGGGTCCTCAGGGTCTACACCGACAAGATACGGGAATTCAACAATCAGGAAGTTCAGTTTTTGGAAGCCGTGGCGAACTTGAGCGCGCTCGCTCTGGAAAAGGCCCGTCTTCATACGGCCCTTAAGACAAACTATGATCTGCTCATAGCCCATAAATACCGCTTGGACGATAATTGAAGGAGGCATGCAATGGTCCGCCTAGGAATAAATGGCTTTGGCCGAATAGGCCGTCAGGTATTAAAGGCGATTCTCGAAAGATATCCGGATACCCTCGAGGTGGTTGCCGTCAATGATCTCTTCGATGTGGAAACGAACGCCCATCTCTTTATGTACGATACGAACTACGGTCATTACACCGGAGACGTACGGGTAAAGAAAGATTCGTTTATCATCAACGGGAATAGGATCAAGAGTTTCTCTTTCCGTGATCCTGCGGCCATCCCCTGGGATGAGGAGGGTGTTGATATCGTTATAGAGGGTACCGGTCTTTTCCGATCAGGACCCGAGGCATCTGCCCATCTCTATGGCGGGGCCAGCAAGGTCATTATCACCGCCCCGGCAAAACAGGAGGACATCACGGTGGTGATGGGGGTCAATCATAAACGGTATAATCCGAAAAAACACCACATCATCTCGAATGCATCGTGTACCACAAACTGCCTTGCCCCCCCTGCGCTCATTGTTCACAAGGCATATGGTATCGAGAAGGGATTGATGACCACGGTACATGCCTATACCAACGACCAGAGAATCCTCGATATGCCCCATAAAGATCTGAGGAGGGCCCGGGCTGCAGCAATGAACATTATCCCCACTTCTACCGGTGCAGCAAAGGCCGTGTCCCTGGTTATCCCCGAGCTGAAAGGTAAGGTGGACGGATATGCACTGCGTGTCCCCACGCCCACGGTATCAGTCGTGGACTTGGCCGTGCAACTGAAGAAAGAGACCACCACCGAGGACCTTAGAAATCGACTGATCCGTGCATCAAAGACCAGCCTCAAAGGGATCATGACATGCGAAGAAAAACCCCTTGTATCAACAGACTTTAGGGGAAATGATCACTCTTCCATCATCGATCTGGAATTCACCCAGGTCCTCCAGGGAAACATGGCAAAGATTGTTACCTGGTATGACAACGAATGGGGATATTCCTGCCGCATCGCTGACCTGGCACAGTATATCGCCGAAAAAGGGATCGAGAGTTAACCCTCAGGTCGCACCCGGTTCGTTTCAAGTGCTCAGGAAAAGGAGGGCAGGAAATCCCTGCCCTCCTTTTGTATCTGTCCAGCAAAAATATTATCGACGTTGCCAGTGCATCTCTTAGATCCGAACAGGTGGAAAATATTTTCTTCAGGGGATCTTGATAAGGATCTTCGAGATCTCTCTGCCGTGTCTGCCTCATCGATAGTGAGTGATAGAAGAATACACAAAATGATTCATGAGGAATGACCGGGCAATCATTTCCTATAATCCACCAGAAACCAACAAGCTTCCTCTTTAAGCTCCATCCCGTTTTGGCTTGACTGATTCAGAAGGCTTCCATATAGTGCAAGCGCATTTTAATAGGGGAAGATATATGCCGAAAAGAGATGACATTCACAAGGTTATGATTATCGGCTCTGGGCCGATCGTTATTGGGCAGGCATGCGAGTTCGACTATTCAGGGACTCAGGCATGCAAGGCGCTGAAAGAGCTGGGTTATGAGATCGTCCTGGTCAACTCGAATCCTGCGACTATCATGACTGATCCGGAGATAGCAGACATCACCTATATCGAGCCGCTCAATGCCGACAGTCTCACCGCAATCATTGAAAAGGAACGTCCTGATGCCCTTCTCCCGAATCTCGGCGGACAGTCGGGATTGAATCTCTCCTCGGAACTTTCCCGCAAAGGCGTTCTGGAAAAATTCGGTGTCAAGATCATCGGCGTGAACGTGGATGCCATTGACCGGGGAGAAGACCGGATCGCATTCAAAGATACCATGAACCGCCTCGGCATCGAGATGCCTAAGAGCGAACCTGCCTATAGTGTGGAAGAGGCGGAACAAATCGCCGCGGATCTCGGATATCCCGTGGTGATCCGCCCTGCATACACCATGGGCGGCACGGGCGGCGGGCTCGTATACAATGTCGAGGAACTGGGGATCATCGTGAGCAGGGGACTTTCCGCCAGTCTCATCGGACAGGTCCTCGTTGAGGAATCCGTACTGGGATGGGAAGAGCTCGAACTTGAGGTCGTCAGGGACGCGAATAACAACATGATCACCGTCTGCTTTATCGAAAACGTCGATCCCATGGGGGTGCATACCGGCGATTCATACTGTACCGCACCCATGCTCACCATCAGTAAAGAGCTGCAGGAGCGGCTGCAGAAATATTCATACGCTATCGTCGAGGCAATCGAGGTCATCGGCGGGACAAATGTTCAGTTCGCCCATGATCCGAAAACAGGGAGGGTCGTCGTTATCGAGATCAATCCCAGGACGTCTCGATCTTCTGCCCTTGCGTCAAAGGCAACCGGATTCCCCATCGCCCTGATTTCATCAAAACTCGCCGCCGGCATGACCATGGACGAGATCCCCTACTGGAAAGAAGGCACCCTCGATCGGTACGAACCGTCGGGAGATTATGTGGTGGTGAAGTTTGCCCGCTGGGCATTCGAAAAGTTCAAGGGTGTCCAGGATAAACTCGGCACCCAGATGCGCGCAGTAGGCGAGGTCATGAGTATAGGCAAGACCTATAAAGAGGCCCTGCAAAAGGCGATACGGTCCCTTGAGACAGGGCGTTACGGTCTGGGTTTTGCCAAAGATTTCAATAACAAAGACTTAAAATCTCTTCTCGACCTTCTGGGAGAGCCTTCGAGCGAACGGCAGTTTATCATGTACGAGGCACTGCGAAAAGGGGCCTCCATAGAGGACCTGGTTCGCAAGACCAACATCAAGGCATGGTTTATCGAGCAGATGAAAGAGCTCGTGGATCTGGAGGAGCAGATCATCTCCTATAAAGGCAAGACCCTGCCGGAAGAACTCCTTGTCCAGGCGAAAGAAGACGGATTCGCCGACCGGTATCTTGCACAGCTCCTCGGTGTCAGGGAGGTTGACATCAGAAAGAGGCGCACCGAGCTCCAGAAGGTCCATGCATGGGACAGTGTGCCGGTCAGCGGCGTAGAAAATGCGGAATACTACTATTCGACATACAATGCAGCCGACACGGTCACCATAAGCAACAACCCCAAGATTATGGTCCTGGGAGGCGGACCCAACCGGATCGGCCAGGGCATCGAGTTCGACTATTGCTGCGTGCACGCAGCTTTTGCCATCAAGGCTATGGGGTACGAGTCCATCATGGTGAACTGCAACCCGGAGACAGTCTCCACCGACTACGACACGTCAAACAAGCTCTACTTCGAACCGCTCACCGTTGAAGAGGTGCTGAGCATCTACCACAAAGAGCAGCCCATCGGGGTAATCGTGCAGTTCGGGGGACAGACCCCGCTTAATATAGCGAATGAACTGGAACGTGCAGGTGTCAAAGTTCTCGGTACATCACCTGCAGCCATAGACCTTGCTGAAGACCGGGAAAATTTTGACAAGATGATGAGAAAGCTGGGTATCCCCATGCCCGAATCCGGCATGGCAAGCACCCTTGAGCAGGCACTTTCCATTGCAGAAAAGATCGGATATCCTCTGATTGTCAGGCCTTCATACGTGCTGGGTGGACGCGGCATGGAGGTGGTCCATGACGAGGAAATGCTCCGGGAATATGTCCGTGCAGCAGTCGGCGTAACCCCAGAGCGGCCCATTCTTATTGATAAATTCCTGGAAGACGCCATTGAAGCTGAGGCTGACGCGATATCCGACGGAAGCGATGCCTTTGTGCCCGCTGTGATGGAACACATCGAGCGCGCCGGCATTCATTCGGGAGACTCCGCATGTGTGATCCCCCCCATCAGCATCCCGTCAAAACACCTCGATACCATATACGAATACACGAGAAAGATTGCCATTGAGCTTGGTGTGGTGGGACTCATGAACATCCAGTATGCCATAGCGAATGATACGGTCTACGTGCTGGAGGCGAACCCCAGGGCATCGAGAACCGTACCTCTTGTCTCCAAGGTCTGCAACATCCCTATGGCCCACCTTGCCACCCAGATCATGCTGGGAAAAACACTCAAGGATTTCGATCTGACACCTCGGATGATCCCGCATTTCGGGGTAAAAGAGGCGGTGTTCCCGTTCAACATGTTCCCCGAGGTCGATCCCCTGCTCGGACCGGAAATGCGCTCTACCGGTGAGGTTCTCGGCATGGCAAAATCCTTCGGACTGGCATTCTACAAGGCCTCGGAAGCCGGTGCCCAGATTTTGCCCAAAGAGGGCACTGTACTGATTACCGTATCACAGCGGGAACGCCCCGCAGTACTCGAGGTAGCCCGTCTGTTCGACGACCTTGGATTCAAGATCAAGGCAACCAGAAGGACCCATCAGTTTTTAAACGACAACGGCATTGCCTCAGAGATGGTCCTCAAGCTTCATGAAGGAAGACCCAATATCGTCGACGGGGTAAAAAACAACGAGTACAATCTCATCATCAATACCCCGAGCGGCAAACTCAGCGAACATGACGACTCATATATCAGGAAGGCGGCAATTAAATACAAGGTCCCCTATATCACGACGCTTTCTGCCGGTATTGCAGCAGCACGGGGCATTGATGCATTCAGAAAAGGGAAAGATACCCTCAAATCGCTTCAGCAGTACCACGAGGACATAAAGTAGATTTTAATAAAATTATATATTGATTGATTGAAAAACATCTTGTATAAAAGATATGTCTCCTGTGCAGGTCTTTGGTTCGAAAAGGGGGCTTAAAGAGGTGTTATATTGATGTGTATTTGCTTTGACCGGCTTGTTACAGGGCAAAACCGAAGTTATTTTTTTGATATAGTGCACAGGGGACACTCCTTTTATAACCACCTGAGCTAATTATCGATTTTGCCTGTTTCTGTTCCTTTTTATGCTCGGCGATACATTTTATGACTGATTTACTCCTTCATAAAGAATGTCCATTTTCGGTTTTCAGCCTCGGCATCGAGAGTACATAATCGTTTCGACTTCACATCACTGCGAGGTGACTCACCACGTGCCGCAATTGCACACTATTTGTACCATCTGATTTGGAACAATAAAAAGGCAGCCAAGGGATTTACCCTGACTGCCTTTTATACTTGCTTTTAAATTGGTAGCGGGGGGAGGATTCGAACCTCCGACCTTTGGGTTATGAGCCCAACGAGCTACCGGACTGCTCCACCCCGCGTCATGTGAGCTTTCTATAACCTATAGAATTGTTTGTCAAGCTAAGATTTACCAAGATTCGTGCAGGAAAACCAAACAATATCAGAGAGATAACACTTGAAAATCAATCTCAGAGCCGCCTGAGGGCCCTTTACTGACGGGCTTCCAGGGGTTTTTCTGCATATTGTGAGAATACCATGGGCATGGCATGCCCAAAAAAAAGGCAAAAAAAAGCAGGCCAGATATTGACCTGCAAACATATGAGGAGGTTCTACGGGGAATGAATCTTGAAGAACCTACTAGTTCCTATCGTCATCTCAGTGAATTACTTAAGCTTGTTTTTCAGATTTTTAATAAATTTTTCTGCTCAAAGATTTATGCTATAGAGAATATTATGGAAAAGCAGTTCCATCCGCTTGCATACAGATTGCGGCCGGCACGTATCGATGAACTCATCGGCCAGAGGGAAGCCAGGGGATTTGTGGAGAATTTCCTGGATGGAAAGACAAGGTCCGTCATGCTCTGGGGCCCCCCGGGAACGGGAAAATCCAGCGTAGCCCACATCATCGAGCAGCATTATCCCGAGTCGTATTACGCCATAAGTGCAGTAACCAGCGGTATACAGGAAATCCGGAAGGTTACCCGTGCCAGCGAAACCGCCGATGTCCCCCCCATCGTGTTCATTGACGAGGTCCACCGATTCAACAGGGTTCAGCAGGATGCCCTGCTCCCTTTCGTTGAAAATGGTTCCATCATTCTGATTGGTGCTACTACGGAAAATCCCTCATTTTCCGTTACCTCGCCATTGCTGTCCAGGCTCCAGGTCATTGTTTTCAATCCGCTAGGCCCCGGGGAGATTCAGGAGATACTCCTGAAAGCCCTCGCCCATGATCCTCAAGTACTCGCCCTGGGAAGGACTCTCAGCGATGAGTGCATCAAAGCAATATCTCAGTCGGCTGACGGAGACGCGCGTGCTGCGTTGAACCTGCTGGAGCTCGCGATAACCACCATCGAGAAGAAAACCATCGATCTTTCAGACCTCCAGGACATGCTCGAGCGCCCCCTGTACCACGACAAGTCAGGAGAAAATCACTACGACCTCATCTCAGCATTCCACAAGAGTGTGCGTGCCGGTGATGCTGACGCCGGCGTATACTGGCTCGGCAGGATGCTCGAAGCAGGAGAGGACCGGATCTATATCCTGCGCAGGATGATACGGATCGCGTCGGAGGATATCGGAATGGCGGACCCGAACGCCCTGCGTGTGGTGATAAGCGCAAAGGAGGCCTTTACCACACTTGGGTCTCCAGAGGGAGAACTCGCCCTGTATCAGGCTGCGGTGTATCTGTGCTGCGCTCCGAAGAGCAATGCGCTCTACCTCATGGAAAAACGGGTGAAGGAACTGATACGAAAGACCGGAACCCCTGCTGTGCCGATGTATCTGCGTAATGCACCGACAAAACTTATGCGGGACCTGGGGTACGGCAAGGGTTACATCTATGCTCACGACGATCCTGAAGGAGCCCTGACCCTCAACTATCTCCCGGAAACCATGACTGATGTAAAATTGTACTTCCCGAAAGATGCGGGATTTGAGAAAAGGATTAAGGAGATCATACATGCTCGAAGAACAGCTGCGAAAAATAGGTCAAGACCATATCGCAAGACTTCTTGAACGCGCAGCGGATTTTCTGTCTCCTGAGATGTTACGCAAGGATCTTGATGGGGTGGATTTCTCCCTCGTCTCGGATCTCATCAAGGGAAACCGTCTCTACGAGGAACCGCCGCAGAAGGTGGTGGAACCCGCAGAAGTTGTCCCGGCATCGTATGCTGCAACCAAGGAAGCTCAGGCACACCGAGGTCATGGAGAAGAGCTGTTGCGCCGGGGCAGGGTTGCCGTCCTGATCGTTGCAGGAGGTCAGGGCTCCCGTCTCGGAATCGATGCACCAAAGGGGGTGGTGCCGGTTACCCCGGTCTGTGCAAAGAGTCTGTTTTGCCTGCATGCACAAAAGGTGCTTGCCCTTAAAAGGAAATACGGCTCAGCCATCCCGGTCTTTATCATGACGTCCCGCGCCAATGATGCCCAGACCAGACAATTCTTTGCTGATAACAGCTACTTCGGTCTAAGCCGCGATGATGTATATTTCTTTGTGCAGGGCATGCTGCCGTCCATCACGCCGCAGGGAAAGTTTATCCTTTCGCGCCAGGGCGGACTGTTCATGAATCCGGACGGACACGGCGGCACATTCACCGCATTGAAAAAAAACGGCTGCCTGGATATCATGAAAACACGGGGGATTGAAGAGCTCTTCTATTTCCAGGTGGACAATCCACTCGTACAGATATGCGACCCGCTCTTCATCGGGCTGCACAACGCAGGCGGAGCCCAGATGTCGTCAAAGGTTGTGAGAAAACGCAGCTATGAAGAAAAGGTCGGGGTAATAGCCCGGGTGGACGGAAGGACACGGGTGATCGAGTACAGTGATATGACCGACGAGATGCGCTATGCAACGAATGAACTGGAGGAGATGCTCTACTGGGCGGGCTCCATCGCCATCCATATGATCAGACGCGAGTTTGCGGAGGTCCTCACCTCGAGAGGGCTGCACCTGCCCTACCATAGGGCGAACAAGGTCATTCAGACCCTGGATGAAGACGGAAATCCCATAGAGGAACAGGGTATAAAATTCGAAACATTCATTTTTGATGCGCTGCCCCGTGCAGACAAATCCATCACGCTGGAGGTGCTCAGGGACGAGGAGTTTGCCCCGGTAAAGAACAAGTCCGGCGAAGATTCCCTGGAAAGCTCCATCCTCATGCAGAGCGACCTCTACCGGTCATGGCTCAGGGACTGTGGCATTCAGGTGAAAGACAACATCCTCATCGAGATCAGCCCATTATTCGCCCTGAACAAGGAAGACCTCAAGGCACGCCTATCGGAGATACCCGCTCGCATCGAATCGGATATCTGCCTCAAGGGGGACCATGAATAAGAAGAACCCGGATATGAAACGTCATACCGTCACCATCAAGGAAACGAGCTGGGAGATCATTATCTGGATGGGGAGCATCGTCGTCCTCGTCTTTGTCGTGCTCTTTGCCCTCTACTCGTACCGGAGCGTGGAGCGGGAGATGGCAAGGCAGTTCAACCGTGAACAGGGACTGCTGGCACAGCAGACAGCCATGGGCATCGAGCAGTACATGAACGATATCACGAATGTCCTGAACCTCACTGCACGGATTGATCGTGTAGCTCAAGGTGATCCCGCCTCGATAAACGTCGCATTGATGAACGCATACAGCTCTTTGAAGAACAAGGTCTCTTTCGTGTTCTGGGAGAACGCGCAGGGCATAATGAGCTACCACTATCCGGAAAATATCTTACCTGGTCTCGAAGGAAAAGACTACAGTTTCAGGACCTACTTCAGGGTTGCAAAGGAACTGGGGGTCCCTTTTGTCTCCGACATCATCATGGTGGGAGGAGAACAGTACCAGGATATCCCCGACCGGTTCGAGACGTTTGTCATAACCTTTCCGCTCAAAAGCCGCGACGGCCGGTTTCATGGCGTCATCGGATGCGCTATAGACCTCACAAACATTACCGCGCACTATGTAGTACCCATCCGGCCGTCGGATTCGGGCTATGCATGGCTGATAGACGAGACCGGAATGATCCTGTATCATCCAAACCCGAAATGGCTCGGCCTCAACCTCTACGACGTCGTCCTGGATATGCAGAAGAAAGGATACAACATAACAGGGATCGAGGATATCAGACATGGAATGGAACTCAAGAATGACGGCATGTACGAGTTTTCATTCCCGCACTACCCGAACCCCCAACCCATAAAGAAACTGCTGGCCTTCTCTTCGGTCCATTTTCTCAACAGAAGATGGATCACCGCAGCCACGTCGCCCTACAGCGAGGTTATCTATCTCATGTCAGACACCTTCAGAAACACGCTGGTTCTGGGGTCGGTGAGTATCGGCTTCGTCTTTATTGCGACCCTGGTACTGCTGCGGGTAAACAGGGCCAGGGCGACCGCATCAGAGAGAAACAAATGGGCGGACAGGGTGCTGATTGCTCATAAACGGCTCGAAACCATATTTAACGGCGTACCGCACTACCTTACCATGATCGATTCCGCCTTCATTATAACCGACGTGAATCAGCGCCTGTGTGATCTCTATGAAAAGAAACGCTCGGAGGTTATAGACAAACACTGCACAGTCGACTTTCCTGAAGATGAACGCATCTGTCACCTGGACATTGTGGAACAGTGTTTCAAGACACGCACGATCATAACCCAGAGAGACAAGAGGATGGAGATACATGGCAAGCCCTATTTCTTCGATATCAGCGCCATACCACTGTACGGCTCAAACGGGGAAGTGGACTATGTCGTTCAATATGCTGTCGACATTACCGACAAAAAGGCCTTGACCGAAAAGCTCATCCAGGCGGAAAAGCTTGCCGCGGTGGGACAGATGTCCGCCCATGTGGCACACGAGATCCGCAATCCGCTTACTTCGGTACTGCTCCATTCAGAGCTCTTGGAAGACGAACTGAAGGAAAACGAGGGTAACACCGAAGCTGCCGAACTGCTGCACATTATCCAGAGGGAGATCGACCGCCTCACCCAGATAACCGACGAGTATCTCTCATATGCCAGGCTGCCGCACCCGAAAAAACAATTGGTAAATCCCGAGGTGGAAATCTCGTCCGTGATATCCATGCTGGATCCCGAGCTCAAGAGGAGAAACATCGAGTCTTCCATCAAGTGCCCTGATAAATTACCCAATATCATGATCGACCGTGGACAATTCAGGCAGCTTTTGATAAATCTGATTAAAAATGCTGAGGATGCAATGCCCTCAGGTGGCTCTCTCGAGATCTCTCTCATGGAAATTAAGGATAATTTCCTGTTGCTGGTAAAGGATACCGGGTATGGCATTCCCCAGGAGATCGCCCGACGGATATTTGACCCATACTTCACCACGAAGGACAACGGTACCGGTCTCGGGCTTGCCCTGGTTCAATACATTGCAAACGCGCATGACGGATGGGTAGATGTGGAAAGCCAGAAAGGAACGGGATCAACCTTTATCTTTTCCATACCCTTTCATAACTCGGACAATTGAAGGAAGTGGAGTGTAGGATCATGAGATCAATCTTCTGTATTGTATGTAGCATGCTGGTCTTTCCGTGTATTCTGCCCGCGGAAAGTCTCCAGATTGAAGTCCCGCCCGGACTGAAAGAGGTGTATCTCCTCTCGCCGGGGACTTCCGCGGTTCTGGAGCACCTGCAAGGTCAGTTCAATGATTCCTTAGATCAGCTGAGCACGAAGTATCAGATCGATCTTCTCAAGGAGCAGGAGGACAAGGCTGCGGCGCTTGCGAGAGAAAAAGAGCAGGCCTATGCGAACAAATTCGAATCGCTCAAGCAGCAGTACCTGAGTTCAATATCGCTGTCCATCATTTCGTCCGAGGCAGAGATCTTTCCGGCATCTTCCGCCCTGGGAGAGGTATCATTCTTCTATACCATCAAGAACAACTCGGACCGCATTATATCCGATATCACCTACAGGCCGAAGATCGGCGGCATAACTCTGCCCACCACATCTGCCCTTATACTGGACCTCATTCATCCGGTAACGTTAAAATCAGGGCTTGGACCGAATGAGACCCTGTCCAATAAAGGGCATGAGCCCGAACATTTTTCCTTCTTCATCGGCGAACTCTCCCGAGAGGAGCTCAAGAAGATAAGCTTGGAGATGAAAAAAGACTTTACCGTAGATATCGTGGACATGCATTTTTCTCAGAAGAAGGGGTATAAAGGGCAAACCAATGTGGTGGGATTCAAGGACGCATTCAGCGATCAATTGCAGCTCATGCAGATCTCCATCGAGAGGGCCAGGGCCGATGCACAGTCTAAGAAGGCATCCTACAACAAGGCCCTTCAAGGATTCAGCAATGATAAAGATGCAGAAGCGGCGCGTTACAGTGAAACCCTGAACGACCTGAAGAAGACCGCTATCCGTTCCCGGATGCGTGTTGACGAGAAAAACCGGTGCACCTTTGAAAACATACCTGCCGGGACCTACATTGTCTATGCCCCCAATGCACAGGGCAAGACTGTCTTTGAGCACGTCACAATTAGTGGAAGCAGAAACAAGCTCACATTGAATGAAATGATAAAGGACCCGTTTGTGCCATGAACAAAAAGATACTCGTTGTCGATGATGAGATCGGCATCCGCCAATCTCTTCAAAAGATTCTGGAAAAGGAGGGCTTCTCCGTCGTTACCGCATCCAACGGGGAGGAGGCATTCAAGGTTATCCGCCAGGGTGAGATCGATCTGCTCATTACCGATATCAGGATGGCGGGCATGGACGGTGTTGAGCTCCTCAAGGTATCAAAATCCGTGTCCCCGTATACCGAGGTCATCATGATCACCGGGTTTGCCTCGGTGGATACTGCCGTTGATTCCATGAAACAGGGGGCATACGATTATATTACCAAGCCGTTCAAGAAGGCGGACATTTTAAAGTCGGTCCACAAGGCCATTGAAAAGCAGATCCTGACCATGGACAACATCAAGATGAAAGAGCGCATCGAGGCCATGGAATCAGGCCCGCTCATAGAGACGGCAAGCCCCAACATGAAAAATATTGTGGATCTTGTACACCAGGTGGCTTCGAGTCAGGCAACGGTTCTGATCCTCGGGGAGTCCGGTACAGGCAAAGAGGTGATCGCCGACATGATCCATCAACTATCCCCGAGAAGATCCAAACCCATGGTCAAGGTGAATTGTGCCGCCATCCCAGAGACGCTCATCGAGAGTGAGCTCTTCGGTTATGAAAAGGGTGCGTTCACCGGAGCTGCTGCGAGGAAAGAGGGTCGATTCGAGGCGGCTGACAAGGGCAGTATCTTTCTCGATGAGATCGGGGAAGTCCCTGCCGCCGTTCAGGTGAAGCTCCTGCGGATCCTTCAGCAGGGAACCTTTGAACGGCTCGGGAGCAACAAGACCCTGTCCACGGACACGAGGATCATTGCCGCCACCAATAAAAATCTTGCCGCCATGGTAAAAGAGGGGCTCTTCCGGGAGGACCTCTTCTGGAGGCTCAACGTCATCTCCATCGAACTGCCCCGGCTCAAGGACCGGAGGGAAGACATTCCAAACCTTGTCCAGCATTTCATCAACCGCTTTTCAAAAAAGAACGGCAAGGCGATTGTGGGTATTGAGTCCAAGGCCATGGAGACGCTGCTCAACTACGAGTGGCCCGGCAATGTCAGAGAACTGGAAAACGTCGTGGAACGGTGCGTTGTCCTGGACAGAGATGCCATCATCGGATCGGATGATCTTCCCAGGGAACTCACCGCTACCGCCATCAATTCCATGGAATCTGTCACCATCCCCCTGGGCACCCCCCTGGAAGAGGTGGAGCGAATCCTCATGGAAGAGACCCTGAAGCATACAAAGGGGGATAAGGGTCTTGCATCAAAACTGCTTGGTATCTCCACCCGGACCCTGTACCGGAAGATGGACAAAAAAGAGGAGTAGCCTGTCTCTCCAGGAATTCTCATTCCTGGATCACAACTGGTACAGCGCTGTCATCGTTCGTTCCGTCACCGAGCTGGCCGGCGCTGTTGCTCCCCCATGACCACAGCGAACCTTCAGACTTGAGTCCAAGGCTGAATGATCCGCCGACACTCACATCTGCCCAGTCTGTATCGTCATTCACCTTCACCGGAACATTGCTGGTGACAGCAGTGCCGTCCCCAAGCTGACCTGAACCGTTACTCCCCCACGCCCACAGTGTGCCGTCTAACGCAATGGCAAGGCTATGGCTTCCACCAGCGCTGATCTTGAACCAATCGGTGTTATCGTCAACCTGAAGAGGGGAATCACTGTCTGTATATGTGCCGTCCCCGAGCTGGCCTGAGCTGTTGCTCCCCCATGCCCATAGCGTCCCGTCATTTTTGAGCGCAAGGCTGTGGGACCCTCCGGCACTGATACCAGCCCAGTCCGCTCTGCTACCCACCTGAACCGGAGAACTCCTGTCTATCAAAGTGCCGTCACCAAGCTGGCCTGAACTGTTCAATCCCCAGGCCCACAAAGTCCCGTCTTCCTTGAGCGCAAGGCTGTGAGCTCCGCCGGCACTGACGGCAATCCAGTCCGTATCTGAGCCGATCCGAATGAAGAGCGTCCTGTTCACAGTAGTGCCGTCCCCAATCTGGCCGAAATCGTTATTCCCGCATGACCACAGTGTCCCATTGTTTTTTATGGCGAGGCTGTGATAGCTGCCGGCACTGATGTCGGTCCAATCCGTTTCGAGACTCATCTGTACAGGGACAGTACTGTCCTTGTGGGAGCCGAGCCCGAGCTGTCCGTACAGATTAAACCCCCATGACCACAGGTTGCCTGTTACCTTGAGCGCAAGACTGTGAGCTCCGCCAGCGCTGATGTCCGTCCAGGCGTTGTCGCTGCCCACCTGCTCTGGAACATTTCTGTCACTCCAGACACCAAGCCCGAGCTGGGCCTGATCGTTCCTCCCCCACGCCCACAGCGTTCCATCGGTCTTGAGCGCCAGAGCATGCCGGGTACCGGCACTGAGGGCTTCCCACACGATGACCTCTTCGGCGATAACAACATCATCGTCGTCATCGTCTTCGAACCATTCTTCGTAGTATGAACATCCCGATGCGATGACTAGGAAGAGGACCGCCAGGAAACCATTTAACAGAACTTTCATTTACTTCCCCCCATACGTATTGAACATTGCACCATCATAATAATCCCGCACAAGACGGATAATACATAAAAGATATGCAATATGTATGCAAAGATAAAGGTATTGAAAATACACCGGATATAAAATCCGCCTTGAGCATGTTTTGTGAAAATTAGCAAACTTTTTCCAACAGGTATGAATTTATTTTCTTCCTGGTCCCCTTGTTATTTTGTGCAAAAACCGGCATCACGTGCAACGAAAAGGGATAAACCATATTGCATTCACTTCATGACTCGCTCGGCCGAAGACATGACCACTCTGAGCTAATCAGTTGTATGGCCCTCATTTGTCCCTGGAACCTGAGCCATAAGCCCCGCAAGAGGCAACAAGATCTTCAACCCGCTGCAGGGAATGAACCCTGAGCTTCCTGTCCGGCGACTTGTTCTGCGCAACTAACAAGCGAAGACGGATTCATTGTTCCTTATCTTCATTTCAGATTATTTATTGGAGATTATATAAATACCCCTTCTCTCCAACCATGAAAAAGTAGATGCCTTTTGTTAATTTGCCGATATCGATTATCATGAGTTTTTTTGAACCTCCTGAGACTGTATACACGGTATGCTCCAAGTCTCCGACAGCGGCATGACTGCAATACTGTTCCCGTCTGTTCTTGGACTTATTTGTTTCAAGCACCTCTTTAAATGTTTTGCCCAGTTTATAGTAAGCACCATTAGCCGTTCGACTGGCATCATCCGAAACCTTTTGTGCCGCCAGATAGAGATTCTTTTCATTATGATACTTCTTTAATTCATAATACCCGGAAAAAGGATTTCCATAATACGATGTTGTTACTCTTTTGAACAAAAACAGTGGATAGATGTAAAAATTCTGAACTGATTCATCAGGGATCACAATTGCCAGTTTCTTGGAGGGGGACATCTCAAGAACAGGCGATCTGTTTACCTCATCGCTGTTGAAATAAATATAGCTGCAGATCTGTGAATCGCCAGCTTTAAGAATCTTATACCTCGCATCACTTATTTTTAAGGGGAGGTACCCGCCGTTTTCCATTGTATAGGCTCCTATATCTTCAGGGACTTGCATCAGTGAAATGTCTGCAAGACGAGCGATATCACCCTGAGTTAAGAATTGAGTACTTTGAGATGAATATCCCTGTTTATGAATATCAAGATCGTATTTCACTGAAGGGAATAAAGGCAACAATGTGAATTCACCATTCGTGTCGGTGGTAGCACTCCTTTGTTTATATTCATCGTATGCGCTGTTAATTTTATTCTTACATGACGCCTCTATAGTTACCCCTGATAGTGGTTTCCCTGATATATTATCGATAACTCTGCCTTTGATTTCCCTGTGTCGTATCAATTGCAGCGGTTTGTTCAGTATCCTTGTTTTCCCTTTTTCCGGAGGTCTGACATAGGCACTGGACCCTACCATGCTGAAATAGCCGTCTGCTTCTGCTCGTATCGTATAGGAATATTTTGGAGACAGGCCGCTGATTTTAAACTCTCCTTTTGAATCTGTAGTTGCCTCTTTACGCTCATATTTTTTATCTTCTGCGATATTGGTTTTCATGAATGCAACTACTTTGACTTTTTGTAATGGTTCTTTCGTGAATCTTTCCTCCACCTTGCCCTGAACAGCGGACCCACATCCGTAGAAAATGACAGCCAAGGAAAATAGTACCCCGATATGCAATAATTTTCTGCCCATTATTATTCTCCTTTGATTAATTTATAATGAAAAGCATCTTGAACGTCCCCATTGTGTAGCCAGAATACAAGGAGATATAATAATTGTTTACCATAGCTGGATGTTATACAGCAAACTCAAAGAAATCTTCGGAGAAATACGGGACCGCGGAAAACATACCATCTCTTGAATCAGGAATCTGGAAGAAACAGATACAATCAGGGTTGCATGCATAACAAAGCATAAGAGAAGTGTTACCTATGTCCCTTTACTAAAGTGTTACCTATGTCTATATACTGTACCGCTGCCCTTTCTTTGGTTACTTTCTTTCGGGCAAGCAAAGAAATGAACAATCAACTACATTTCCTGCTTGGCCTGGAGGTTATACTTCTT
>ERZ795057.788-NODE-788-length-31111-cov-18.264329_pt1 | contig 31111 bp, 48 predicted proteins | sample MGYA00375141_ERZ795057 | MGnify/ENA primary metagenome ERZ795057 (study PRJEB30186, sample SAMN05720163) | activated sludge metagenome | isolation source: Anaerobic digester | place: Hong Kong | collected 2015-01-26 ...
TCTTTACCTTTTCTAGCTCGTTCTTATAATCATAAGCCATTGTTATACTCCTTTCATATCGTCATAGAAAATAGTTGGTTCTACTTCTTCAGTCTGAATGTTTTCAAGCAGCGTTAAGTGCCTCACTCTTTGCTTAAGTATCATACGATCTGGGCTTAAGCACAAAACATGTTTGCCAGAATCGAGAAGATATTCAACAAACTTATCTGTCAAAAGACTTTTGCCACTCCACCTTCCATTGAATTCCATTTACTTATTCCACTCCAGGTTTATTTTGTTAGTAGTCTCCATATTCAAAGGATTCCAAAACTCAACCTTGAATCCTAAGGGAGGTTCATCATTTCTCTGTAGTGGGTTGCTCCAGGATATACAGTAATCATGATAAGGGCATCCTCTAAATGCACCGCATCCTGAAGGGTTCATAGGAAATGCCATTAGTACTGAGTCATTTTCTGAGCAGTGATTCAGGCGATCGAACTCCCTTTCGATATCATCCAAAAGGTCATTGACTAGCCATAGCCAAGCATTCATCTGTTCAGGTGTCTTGTATGCCGGTACTCGTCTGGTAGATATATGATATCCTGCGGGACGGGCACTTGATCCACGTTTTAAGAATGCAAATCCTACACCGCAGAACTCTATCCCCAATACATCTTCGATAGGAAACATACAGTATAGACAATGTGTATAGGTGCCATTCTGGATTCCTAGGTAGAATTGATCAGCCCACTGTCTTCCAACTAAATACTTTTCAGAAGTTGTCTTATGATCCCAGGAAAATATCTTACCATCTTCCTTTCTTCTCATAATGGAGTCGAGACGGTAGCATAGAAATCTGTTATCATCTACAGGGACAGTCCCAGATATTTCCGTCATTTTTGTACCGTCTATTTCAACTACCTCATTGTCAATCAAGTCTCGCTTCTTCTCACTTGCAAATACATTTAAAGCGTTTAACACTGCTGTCGGAGTCTTTGGAAGGTACAGGTTGTCAGTTTCAGGGTCAAACTCTTTACGGTATTCGTTTATGAAGGCATTGTATGCACCTTCTATATCATCATACCCATAAAGTAATTGGTGTTCCCTTGCTATGTGCCAACATGCACCAAAGTGAGTATCATGTGCTGGAGCATCAAGAGCCCAACCTAACACATGACGATAGAAATAATACCTTTTACATCTAACGTAATCACTCAATTTTGATGAGTCTTGAATCGGTAAGTTTTGCATAGGTCCTCCTTAATACCTTAATCTAAATACAACAGCGTATATATTCCCAATCATGCTCATAATCATCATCTTTCATTCTGAGCATCTTGTCTTTAATCAAAGACCGGAGTGCGAATTGAATTTCTTCAGGCGGGAGTTCTGGTATCTCTTTGATAAAATCCCCCCAATATGCTCCATGCTTTTCATCCACAATAGCCATAATCCGTTCACGTGTTTTTGTTAATCCTTCCATAATTTCTCCTTAATACCTAAATCTCGCTATCGTTTGTACTCAAAACATTTCGGCCCCAACGGAACATTCATTGCTTTTGCAAGATCCTCTATACTTTGAGCACTATCAATAGCTTTGTTTCGGTTAATTACAGCCCTGTGCTTTGCTTCTCGCCGAGCTTTTCGCTCTAAATACTCGGCTCTGCGTTTTGCTTTCTTGTTTGGATATCTCATTTCTAGCCTCGTTCTCCTCCTTAATACCTCAACTTTCAGATTCAACGGTCGAGCCGTTGATTTGGGTGTTATATTTTTTCTATCTTTACATGTTTCTGTATTTCTCGACACACCTTTATCATCAGTTTTCCATTTGGAGTATGAGCTTTGAAAATCTTTGTGTCTTCTTTTGTATCATACCCAAACTCGTGCGCATGTTTTTCATATAGTTCATGAAACAAAACTGCCAGTTTAATTGCGTTCATCGTCCCTCCTTAATACCTCAACCTCTTCCAACCCTGACCCTGGTCAACATACAGCCTACCATCCGGCAAGAGTTTGTATTGATACCTCGGCCCCATTTTCTGCATCGCCCTCTCAACGGCTACTGGTACTGGCTTATTGACAATAGGGTTCGCCTGCACTTCAGGGTCGCCGAACAATAGGGCTATGATTAGCATTATGATGTTCATTTCAAATCCCTCAACTCCCTTTTACTGAAATTGTATAAATCTGAAATTATTTCCAGCATAAAATGCAGTCCTTTCTGCATCACTATATTCAGGTTCGTAGTGTTTACACTCTTCATATCCTTTTTCCCAGAACGTACTTTCTAGATTGTTCATGAAGAAACGACCATACAGAATGCAGCCACACCACTTACATCTACCAATCTCTCTTACGCTTTCAGGATTCATGGTCTTTCATCCTTTTCTTAGATGATTTTTTTATCTTTTTCTTGTCTTTACAAAATAAGTCAGTAATAGCATACAGAAATTTAAAGAAATCTCCAATCTTTCTTTTCTTTCCTTTGATAGACATAATTAACACCCTAATCCAATATAATGTTTCGCTCTATGTATCTACCTTCCTTAAACAATAGTAGATTAACTCTGCCATGTTTCTTCGCAAATATAGCAGATGCTATGCTGTTCATAACATTTAGTGAGCAAGGAACTATATAATCACCCTTGTTAGAATCTCTCATAACTACATTAAAGACCCTGTGTATATTGTTAGTAGCATATCTGTTCATAGGCCCTTCGCTGAGAAAGATTATATTCCCAAACTGTTTGGCTGCAGAAAAGTCATGACTACTTTTATTAACTATATACACATTGGTATCTGAAATATTAGTCGTCATCGTCTATATCCTCGAGGTCATGCGCTAAAGGTGTGTGTAATGAGTTGTTTATAGAGTCCAGTATAGCTGATGGAGCTAAAGATTTAACTGGGGCTTCCTCTCTACGGTCTCGTAAGGAATTTGTCCCTATTGTGCCGAGAATAGATTGTGATTTAAGATCGTTTAAATTTTGAACGAACTTGTTCTTCTCCTTCACTTCCACAAATGGAGGTACTTCGTTTGGAGTTAGGTCTAATGGGATAGGCTCGTCAGGACAGACGTGATATTCGACTATGTCAATTATCTTACCGTATTTAGGTAAAGCCTTCCTTGATATTGCCAGCTTCGTTCCACAGTTAGCACAGTATACTACTTTCATATTTTATCTCCTTGATTTCTATTTCTCTCTTTTTTGCTTCTTCTACTAAGGTACAGTAAATTGGTGGAAGATAGTCTTCATAAGTAGACTGTATAACTCGGTCAAGTTCCTGTTCAAAGCAGTATGTAGCAATATCCCCTTGTGGATATGGGCAATTAAGATAATACTTCTCTATTTTGTTCCTCTTGATCTCAGCCGTCCTTAATAATAGCTTAATAGTATTAATAATGTGCCTATCTTCCATATTACATACCTTAATCTTTCGTCCACTTATAGTAGTCCAAGTATCTTCAGACATTACGCTATATCCTCTTCCTCAATTTCTGAGATTGTCACCTTACATTGTTCCCAGGGTGAGGCAGTCTTGTTAAAGTCAGTTATAATACATACCAGTTCAGTGCCTAATTCCAAAGCTCCAGCTATCTCGCTAGAGAATTGTTTAGGTATGTAGCCAAGCATAGTGTCGTCAAACTCTATGCGCACAGCGTTTGGGTCATACTTGTTTGTTGGTTCAGGAACTAGAGTCAGTTCCATACCATCGTCTAGGATATCCAACACCTTATTCATCTCATGATATTGAACACCTGCAATGTAAAATGATCTCTCCATAGTTAATCCTCCTTGTTTGTTATAGGTTTCTTCAATTCTTCTATTTCCCAGTTATTAGCATCAGGGCTGAAATACTCCCTTATATACCTTGCAGAGTACCCAGTAAGTGTAGCTAACTGATGCGAAAAGTTTTTCATAGCTCTTTGAGGAGACGAAGTTGTTGTGTATAGAATTAGGATTTCTCTATTCCAGTTAAACGTACCCTTGTAAGTATTCTTTTGTGAGTCTTTAATAGCGTTAGTTATAACCCAATCAGATACACCAAGTCTTTCTTTAATTACAGAACGTTTAAGCCCTTCGGCTTTCATCTTCAAGATGCGTTCTTTGGTTTCCTTAGTTACTGCCTCTCCTCTTGCCACTATATCACCTCCAAATCAGATTATAACTTCTATATCAAAAGTCCCTTTAGGTATGTTCTTGTTGGTTAAGTGTTGATAGTGTACTATAGCAGTTTTTCCAGCTAAAGTATCCCTGATGTCCCACAGCTTTGCTTTTTCATCTCCATCAAGCCCAGCACTTACACCAAACTCATCTCCGTCTTGGGACGACAAGATCAAAGAACCTATTCGTCCTTTAGGTACACCACTGATGGACACTTCTTCTTTCCACCCAACTATCTTATATGTATCAGTTCGTTTGGGTTTGAACTTCATCAAAAGAGTGCTCCGTTTCTCTTCATAAGTATTATGAAGGTGACGAATTATAATACCTTCGTACTTTCTATAAATGAGTGTATCATACACTTTCTTGATTTCGTCAAGTGTTTCACATATCCAATAAGGAGCTACTCTAATGTTGGGCGGTAGTGTGCTGGAGGCTAATTTGTTTAAGGTGGACAGTCTTTCCATCTGACTCATTCCTGGATACTTTATGTCAAATATGTGAAAGTTCATTTCCTTGTATCGAGAATGTAGGTTGACTGTTCTTGAGACTATAGAGTGGATAAGTTCATGACCACCTTCTTCATGAACCTTGTGATTGTATAGCTCACCATCCCAAGGTGTGTTTGATAGACCCGATTTATCAAGTTGTTCATTTATGTGAGGTACGCTGTAGAAGATGTTCTCTTCGCTTGTTAGTAAAATAGAGCTGGTTTCCAAAGGTTCATTACGACATCTATCTCCGTCATACTTTGGCTGGACAATATAAGGAGGTTGCCATTTGGCAAGGCGTTTTTCCTCAAATGGATAGCACTTCATTATCCCTTTCCATCTTTGCCATTGATTAGTCATTAGAAGACTCCTTTATATTGGGGAGAAGGACGGGATTCGAACCCGCAAGTGCTGAGGCCACAACCCAGTGCGTTGACCATTTCGCCGCCTTCTCCATAACCATCTCCCCTTTGTCCTACGACTTCTTGCCTGGTAGTATATCACATGATAATTTGATTAAGGAAGTGAGCAACTTAGGTATTTGATTTTCTACATTTGCTCCGGAATAAAGTATGAAAAAGCTTTTTAAGGCCGCTCGGAAGGCTGTATCTATCTCGAACATCCTCTGAATTAAATAGAAGGCAGTTTGATCATATTCATTTAGTGGAGTTGATTCTATTTTGAATTGTTTCTGTAGTGTGTCGTTGAGAGTTTCGAATTCCTCAGCGACTTCAACTGCTTTACCGGTAAGTATCATTGCTTTTACTCCTTTCGTCTTAGATCATTTAAAAATTGAACGGTCTTAATTCCCCTCAGTGGTTTGACGCACTGAGAGGAATCCTGGAATTATGTTGTTAAGTTACTTAGATGCCCTCTTTTTCAACTCAGCAAGCATCTCTGCCTGCTTCTCCGGAGTAGCGCTGGCAAATGCAGCGAGGTAGGCCTGAACAGGATCAACCCTGCCACCAGTCTGTGCGACGCCCATCTTGGCAGTACCGAGTCTGGCCTGAATGGCCTCGATTGTTTCTCCCCTTCGCAAACCGCTTCTGATGTTACTCTGCAAAGTTACTTTCCAGTTGGCTACAGCATTGGAGAGTATTGCCTCATCACTAACTCCCATCTGTTTTGCCTCTTCCAGAGTATCTGGGCAGTCCACCAAGACTGCTCCTTCCATTCTCGCTATCCCTTTTTCTTTGTTCTCCGGAACTACCGCATGTACTTCTAACTTCTTCGACATAATAAATCCTCCTAAAAATTTAAAAGTTGATAAAATGAATCTTGAACCATTTGGATTATTTAATTCTGATTAAAACATACCTCGACTCATTTGTCAATGTAATTGTTGGTACAATTATTAATGCTTATCATACCACACCTATTAAATATTGTCAATAAGGTTGTTCATTTTCAGACGGTAGTCTCTTCCTCCACTTCTTTTGGACAGAACTCATCATACAACTCTGGAAACTCAGAAAGGTCTCTAGCCTTATCCAAGAAGTTTAGTGCAATCTGTCTATTTCCCTCAGCTAGCTCCAGATACCTCTTGAACTCCTCACGAAGTCGTTCACAAGTCTGGAAGTGATGCCGTGCACTTTCTATCTGTCCATATACCCTGTCTGTAATGGTAGAACGTGCCTTCAAGGCCTTTTCATATTCATCGTTTTTTGCTTCCCATTCTTTTTTTAACATATTAAATTTAGTGGCCTCTTCCTTGATGGAATCCCATTGTTCTTGGCTACGATGAGTTTCGGTTGTAATCTTAGGGTAATTGTAATCACTTTCACAAAGACGCTTCAAATACCGATTGTGATAGTCACTATCGTATGTGGATTCAACAAGCCATCCGCCACATATAGCTTCTAAAATTCGTCTCGCATGGTCAGCATCACAAGTCATAACACCTGCTACTGCAAAGCATTGTGTATCTGGTTCAGGAAGATTTGCCTTTGGCTTTGGCCCAGGTGAGGGCGGAAGCATCGGAACGCCTTCAAGGGCACACTCGTAGTCAATTAAGTTGAGCACTCCCTTGTCAGTAAGTTCCAACAACTCACTGTCATTAAACTCCTCTAGTCGTTTCATCCTTCTTCTCCTTTCTTTAAGGTTATTTATCCTGGAAAGAAATAGATCCAGTCACCATCTGTTCGCCCAACACTATTTAACCTCCTTTCTCTACAGGCTGGACAATAAAGCCTGTTCGTTGTTAGTTTCCCACAGTCCTTGCATACGTAAGTTCCTGTACCCTTCTCTACCTGCTTACTATATGCATAGGACTTCCTCTCCATCTTCTTATCTCTTTCTACCTTCCTCTCATATGCCTTCTTAGCCTCTTGACACTTAGGCTTTAGACACCACCTTCTGCGGTTTCTAGGGTTGTCCTTCTTAGGGATCACCTTCCCACAGTGTCGGCATACAGTAGGAGGCTTAAGAGGCTTATTGCTCATAGTTTTACTCCAAGTTTCTTGGCTAGTTCTTGTACCTGTTGTATAGTGAACTCCTGTGCCTTTGGCACTGCCTTGTCTTTTTTAGTTACAACCTTCTTCCTTCCGTCTCCTTCTGCAAGGTCAGCATCCAAGGTCTCATACTCCTTCTTGACCTTGTACCACTTCTTGAAGGAATCCTCATACATTTTCTTGTAGAGGACTACATCAGTGTACAAAGGTTTTAACATCTCTTCCAACTCACTCAGCCGTTTCAATGAATCTATATCCAAGTTCATGGCTAATTTCCTTCTTTCTTTCTGCCGTTAGTTTAATTTTCCTGTTTTTACATCTGTACTTTATCCTACGCTTAGGCACATAATGCCTGTAATATGTACCTGGCCTAATCAATGATATGTGCTGTCCTAGAATGCTTACCACTTTATTCCTCCTTTCATTTTTAGTAAGTTGGCTAGACTGTGATACTTCTGCTTTGCTGATCTAAGACGTAATTCAGCCTTGTCCCTTTCATGACCGATACATCCTATGTAATAACAAGCTGTTTTCTCATACTCTTTCTTTGCTATTAATACTTCCTCAATCTGTTTTTTACTTTTCATCTTATTTCCCTAAAAGATAAGGTCATCAATATAGTCTGGCTCTAAGCCAAACCACTCCTCGCAGATGTCAAAGGGCATGTCGCCCTCTGCTAACCTGTCCATCAAGTCAGCCTTTGCCAAAGAGATGAGTTCATCTGCCTCACTCGCACTCATCCCATCCCTTTCCATCAATACTTTCTTAATACTGTCCATAGAAACAACCCCCGATCAAAGATTATTATTTCTCACTATCAATTCCATCATATCACAAATTTCATCATTTGTCAATAAGGTTATTCATTTTCAGTTCGTTCAAAAATTTAACGATCTTGCAACCCATCCAGGTACTCCCTCATAGCTTGTTCCTCCCTCTTATCACTTTCCTCTATCTCCCTCATCTTAGTCCTCATCTCTTCATCACTCATACTTTCTTTCACCACCTGTCTTTCACTACTCTCTATCTTATTATATATCTCTACCAAGTTATCCAACCCTCTGTTATTCAACCTTAACTCAACTTCACTTTTCTCCCCTCTATGTACTATATTATACTGTTTAGGTGCAGCATACTTTGGATCAATACCCTCAGCCCTCATCCCTTCAAATGCTATAGCTTGTCCTAACTTCTTAGAAACCCTATTCTTCATACTTTGTTGATATAACCCTCTGTCCATCATATACCTATGAGCCTCCACTACTGATTCACATCTCTCTACAATCATCCCATTAGTTATCAGCACCTCTCTTAACAACTCTATACTCCAGCTTACCAACTGACTCATACTTCTCACATACATCCCTTCTCCTGCCCAGTACCTATCCAACTCAGCCAACCTACATACATCTACCCTACTCGCTACCGGAACAGTCCTTTCCTTCTTTACATCATCCATCTTATTATCCCTCCACTTAGTTATTTGTTTGCATTGTTTGCAACGTTTGCAACGTTTTCAGTTTGTCTATCCACCCTCCACCCAACCACCCATTAAACGATCTAATAACATTCTCTCTAACATATATATCTTATACTATATATAGTGTGTAGTATATATACTATATTATATCTCTCTTATATATATACTACTATATATTATATCTTATATATATCTCTCTATATATACTCTTCTAAATGTCCTCATAGATCGTTTTATACCCATCCGGCGGGGAGGCGGATAGACAAACGGATAACATGGCTAACATGCAAACAAACAAACATACAAACAATATAACATACCTATAGTGGATTGTAAAGGTACAATTTGGTACAATTGGTCACAGATCGTTCAAATTATAAACAAACTAATACCATAGCACTAGATAGTACCAAATAGACCGTAGATGGTCTGGCTCAGGGCATAAAAAAAGCCCATAGAGTACATAGTACTCCATGAGCCTAAAAGTGGTTAATAGTTATCGTACCCTGATGAAGAGTTCACCTTCAGGGTATGTCTCCACCAAGCTTTCAAGATACTCCCTGAGTTCATAAGTATCTTTGAATGCTGTCGAGTTCAAAGGAGCAGAGGTTAGTACTCCACCTTCCTTTGACTCTACTCCAATGTAGAATTCCATCTTACTCCTTTCATATATTAGATGTTATAGACTATCATTATACACTTTATCTATTAGTGCCTCAACGACAGTACCGCCATAGTGATATATACATACGGCTATTATCTCTTTATCACTTGACTCTGGCATACTAGGTCTTATCATGCTTAGTAGCTTCTCTAACCTCTCATCATCTAAGCAGTAGTTATGTTGTCCATAACCCAGTTCAGCCAGCTTAGCATAAGGATAATTCATTCTATTCACCTCCCTTCATAGGTTATTCATTAGTGACTGTATTAAACCTAGGTGCTGATATAGGTTATTACTTCTTTACTTTGCTTGCCAACTCAGCCAGGTACTTCTCTTGCTCCTCAGGACTCATGGCCTGCAGCTTCAGTATCATAGCAGTCTCAGGATCTATCTGAGGTGCCGAACCTGGAGCGCTGGCTTTCACCTTAATAGTTTCTCCATTAACCAGATTCTTATAGTTCTTTCTTCCCCCGCTTCCATTTTGCCAGTCGATTACATCCGACTTCAGAGCCTTGGCTAATATATCCTCGATGGTTAAGTCACTATAATCCATCTCAATATACAGCGATTTACTTTCAGTTGCCTCTTTATATGGTTTTACAGAGGTAGCCTTTACCAGCTTGATTCCTTCTAGCTTCTGCTTTAAGTCCATAGTATGCAGTCCTTTCGTTTTGCACCTAGGCTTATCACAGCCACTACACCGCTCACATATTCAGTTGTCAAAGAGCCTAACCATAGATACATAACGTATCAAACATCATGTACTATCAAATTGTTAACTCCATTATACATACATTCCATATTTTGTCAAGCTAATTCGTACCACGAGTTTTTTATCATATTGGAGGTCGAAGGGGGAAAGTAGGTTCATCCCCGCGCGGGTTACCTCTCTCACATTTTGGATGTAGATTAACTAAATGTACCATGTTGTACATTTCATCTACACAAACCAAGATCGTTTTGAATTTGAACAATCTGCATGGAAATACACGGAGATGCACCTTGACATACCACATTGGAGGGTGTAAAATGGTACATAATAGGAGGTGTATCCAATGGAAGGTGTTCAGCGAAGAAGTGGGCTCTACGGCTTTGAGTTTCTAGAGGCCGATCAACGTAGGGCTGGTGAGGGAGAAAGGAAATCTTATGAGATTAAGCAGCTCTGGCAGCGTAATCATGAGATTATAAATCTCGCTGCTCAGGGATTTAAACACTCAGAGATTGCCCAGATCTTAAACATCACTCCTGTGTGTGTCTCTCAGACGTTGAACTCTGAACTTGGGATGAAGAAACTTAGTGATATTCGGCAGGATAGAGACCAAGAAGCGAAAAAAATTTCTGAAAAAATTCGAGTAATTACTGACAAGTGCTTAGCTGTGTACCATGATATCTTTGACGATGCAAGTGGAGAGCTTGGACTGAAAGACAAAGGTAATTTTGCAACTGAGTTTCTGAAGGAGATGTCAGGACTGCGAGCACCTACTAAGATTCAAAGTCACAGCATTCATACTTCGTTGACCAGGGATGAATTAGAAGCTTTCAAAAAACGTGGGCAGCAGGCTTCACAGGAGTCTGGATTTATAGATGTTGTAAAGGAGGATTAGATGCCTGAGGATATGTCTGAGTTTGAGAATGTTGAAAATACTATAGCGCAGCTAATAGTCTCAGTAAATGCCACTCTGTTAAACTTCTGGAATGTTGTAAACCTCAACCATGAGCCTTTAAGCTGTTGGGTGTATCTCACTGTGCATACGACAGTTACTAAGGACGGAAGTGATGAATATCTGCATGAGCAGCGCTTTGCGTGGTATGAGGATGGTGGTTATGACTACGACATTATAACTCGGATACTAGATGTGGTCGAGACTTTTCTTACGACTTACGAATCTGTAATGGCCCTCAGTTCATTTACTACACTGGTATCAGTTAGAAGTCTAACTAGGATGGTAATACCTTATGAAGACGACTAAGTTGATAAACTACATACTGACCAAAAAACAAGCAGAGACAAAAGCCAAGATTGAGCAAGTTGCAGAGCTTCTTGGGATTGACCCAGTTTGGGCTGTTTCTATTGCTATGGTAGAGAGTTCATTAGGTGAGTTTCAAAAATCTCCTACTGGATGTCTCGGTGTTTTTCAGATGTCGTCAATAGCTATGAAAGATCTCCTCCAAGAGATGGGAAGGATAGACAACGACATCGTTGATATAGTATGTGGCATCCTCTTTCTTCGCCTCCTTCTAAAGCGCTGGAAGACAATAGGTAAAGCAACAATTCACTACTGTGCTCCTGCAGATAGAGACTTCTATCTCGAACGAGTATATAGATACATGGAGGAATTTAAGGATGAGTAGGTTTACATCTGATCTTGTTACTACAGCTATTAATGATAAGCTATGGATGCTCCTTGATGATCTCATATATGAAAGTGATCTAATAGGCAAAGTAGTTGTCCCTGCTTACTTCGTCACAGACTTTGCCAGTGTCCCCAGACTCCCTATTATCTACTCATGCTGGGGCAATCGAGCACATAGGGAAGCTACCCTTCATGATTACCTTTACAGATATGACTCAGATCCTATTGCTACAAGAGATGTAGCAGACTCTGTATTTAAAGAGGCTATGAAGGCTACTGGAAAATCTGCTTTCATCTACAGGCCCATGTACTGGGGTGTTCGTATAGGTTCATCACCCTACTTCCACAAAAGGTCTGTAAAGGATAGACCATTAGATTTTGGAGCTGTCTAATGCCATGTCATAACATACACAACGTAGAGCGAAAATTCCACACAGATTCTGAATCCTGGGAATGGAGACTATCATTCATAGGTCAACCTATGCAGCATAATTACTATCTATATTATATTATAGATAAGCTTATGGAAGATAATCAATTCTCTAAAGTGGTCGAAATAGGCACTGGACATGGTGCATTAACTACAGTTCTCGGCCTCTGGGGAATAACAAAAGATATTCCTATCCTAACTGTCGACACCCAGCATATACATAATGAGAAGGTATTCAACCATCTCGGCATAACCTTTATGCAGATAGATGAGTTCGGCGAAGAGTTTGAACATGCAGTTAGTCAATTCACTAACAACTTCACAGACAAAGTCCTCTTCATCTGTGACGGAGGTGATAAAGTTAGGGAATTCAACCTTTGGGCTCCAAAGCTTGCATCAGGATCTATAATCACTATTCACGATTGGACAGTAGAAGTCATACATTCAGATATTAAACTTGTAGCAGATCAACACTGTGTACCTTATAATGAGTTTATGTGGAATAAGCTAAATGTACAGTTTGCAACTTTTAAGGTTAAATAACTATGCCATTTTTATCTATAGTAACCAGACATCATCCAGCTAGACCAGAACTCTTTGAGAGTTGTATAGCAAGTGTCAACTCGCAGACTGACCCAGACTTTGAACACATCATCTTAAATGATGACAAAGGTCTTGGAATAGCCCATGCTAATAAGATGTTCTACGCTAACAAGCATAAGGTTACTGGAGATTATGTATTCATCCTCGATGACGATGATGTGATTACTACCTCATCCTTTATATCCGAGATGAAGGAAGTTGCTAAAGCTCAAAATTACCCAGACATCATCTTCATCCGTATGCTTATAAATGGGCATCCTAGACCTACAACTGACATCTGTTGGGGACAGAAAGAACTTGTTCGCAAGCATATAGGCGCTTCCTGCTTCATCATGAAGAATAAACTCTGGCAAGATCATATTCATAACTTCCTTCCCATTCCTACTACTGGTGACTTCGAGTTCATCTTCAAAGCATTCAAGCATAGTAAGTCCCACTATTGGCATGACAAGGTGTATAGCAAAACTCTTCGCATAAGTCAAGGACAGACAGAAGAAGATACTGCCAATCAAGATCGTTTAAAAAATATACAATCTGTCGATGACACAGTTACTGGTCTAACAGTTGTTTATAACTCCCTTGATTTGATCAAAAGATCTTATGAGTCAGTTAGATCTCACCACCCTTATATGAAACTAATCATCATAGATGGTTCAGACAAAACTGACCCTTGTTACAGCTATATTGCATCTATAAATGATCCAAATACTAAGGTATTCCAAGTAGGCTACAACATAGGGCATGGCCGAGGTCTTTGTTATGGCATAGAGCATGTTACTACTCCTCATGTCCTCATCTTCGATTCTGACATTGAGATGTTAAAATCTCCTGTTCAATCTATGCTCAACATGATGGAGGATAATACCTATGGAGTAGGTTATACTGAACAAACTGACATCGGAGGATGGGATTTTGGAGCTAGACCTAATCAAACCAAGTACGGTTCAATTAGGTATCTTCATCCTTACTTCTGCTTAATCCAGTTAAAGGAATATGCTAAATACCCACCTTTCATCCACCATGGAGCACCAGCAATAGATACTATGTTAGCTATAAATAGAATTGGATTAGCGAATTCAGTCATTAAGGAGTTTCCTGGCCTTGGGCATTCTTCTGGTACTGGCATCTCTTGGAAAAGCGCTCCTCGTGAATATGTCAGACATGACATATCGGGTACTCGAACTCTTCGAAGGAACGCTGGAAAGTCTGAAATAGAAGGTCTGTGGGATAAAGAAGGACATGGCACTATAACTTGTATCACTCCTACTGGTGATCGTCCAGAGGCATTTGCCCTGTGTCGTAACTGGATGAAGCGTCAGACTACTCCTTATACTCAGTGGATAGTTGTAGACGATGGATTTACTCCGCTTCCTGAGTATTTGAGGGAGGGTATAGATTACATTAGAAGAGAGCCTAGCAAAGGTGAAGGGCACACTCTTAACATAAATATAAAAACTGCCCTCCCTCATATTAAGGGTGACAAGATCTTAATTATCGAAGATGATGATTGGTACGGGCCTAATTACATAGATACTATGAGTAAGTATCTAAATGTCTATGACTTGGTTGGTGAAGGACTGGCTCGCTACTATCATGTCCAAGTATCTAAATTTGGCAGAATTACTAATAGATCTCATACAAGTTTTTGTCAGACAGGATTCACTAAAAACATACTCTCAATATTTGAACAAGCTATCCCTGGTGATCCTTATATAGATTATAGATTTTGGAAGATGGTTAGTGAAAACAAACATGTTTTCTTAGATCCTGCTGATCAGCTTCATCTTCACTGTTCTATTAAAGGGTTAAAAGGACGTAAAGGAATAGGTACAGGGCATTTACCTAACGCTATATGCTATACTCATGAAGATATAGAACTGAGCCAGTTAATTCGCTGGGTAGGACTTGATGATACAAAGGTGTATATGGATCATGTAGGAAGATCCTTTGCTATTCCTGCACATTACAATGTACTAAAGATCCCTATTACCAAACGAGTAACTCGTAGAAACTCTTGGCAGAATAGGGTCTTGGAAGCTCAAAGAAAGATAAACCTTAGCCGAGCTAATGCTCAAGTAGCTTAACTATGATAGACCAAGATCTACAAGATATCCTATCCCGATGTGCAGTAAGCACCAGGATGGTAGCTAAAACTTTCTTTCCAGAACGTTTCTACGTGCCGTTTGCTGAGAATGTTCATGGAAAGATATTTGATCTAATTGATGGCCCTGATCAAAAAGTAGCTATAGCTGCACCTCGTGGGTGGGGCAAGACATCAATAGTCGCTCTTGCCCTCATGGCTAGATACATCCTATTCCGTCACACACCTTTTATATGTTATATTAACAAGAGTCATGACGCTGCCTCACTTCAAACTGAGAATCTACGCCGAGAGTTGGTAACTAATAGAGACATCAAAGGTTTCTTTGGCGACTTCAAGTCTCGTGATGTTTCTACTGGGGAATTTGAGGAGGTCTTTAGCAAGAAATCTTGGGTTGCCTATGATACCTTAGTCTGGCCTCGTGGTGCAGGACAGCAGGTTCGAGGTGTGTTGTTTAAGAATGACCGCCCAGGGTTGATTGTCATAGATGACCTCGAAGACCCTGTTAAGATTAACAATGAAGATATTCGTAAAGCTTGGTATGAGTGGCTATATGCAGATGTTATTAAGGCCCTTCCTCGTATCGGGCCTAAAGCTAGCCAGTCCAAAATAGTCTACATCGACACTCTCAAACATGAAGACTCTGTTCTCCAAAAGCTACTTGATTCACCAGAGTGGAAGTCTATACGTCTTGAGGCTTGTGATGATGATTTTCACTCGACTGCGCCTAACTTTATTTCTGATGAGGCAATCCAAGCTGAGTGGCAACATCATGTAGATGCTGGTCAGACTGACGTATTCTTTCGAGAGCTTCGTAACTTACCTATATCAACAAAAGACGCAGCGTTTAAAACTGATTACTTTCGATATTATAGTTTACCGCCTGACAGGGCCAAGACTGAAAATGACCTTTCTACACTCGATGTAGAAGTTCAACAAGATTCCAATATCGAAACTGTGGTCATTCTTGACCCTGCCAAAACTGTCAAAATCCACTCTGCTGAATCAGCTATAATAGGTATAGGAATTGACCTAAATAGTGCTAAGATCTATGTCCGAGATGCTATATCAGAAAAGCTGTATCCTGACGAAATCTATGATGCCCTCTTCGGAATGGGTATAATGCTAGATGCGAAGGTCTTGGGTATCGAAGAGACTTCCCTAAACGAGTTTATCAAACAACCTATTAAAAATGAAATGTTTCGCAGAGGTAAGTTCTTTGAACTTGTCTGGTTAAAAGCTCGTGGAGGAATGAAGAAAGAACATCGAATAAAGGAATTAGTTCCCTACTACCGAGGTGGCTATATATATCACAATGCTTCTTGTGCAACTATAAAGAAGCTTGAACAACAATTACTTATGTTTCCTAGGTCCGCTCTCTGGGATTTAATGGATGGATTGGCGTATCTTATTGAGATGTTAGAGCTTGGTGAAAGGTACTTCAGTCCAAATGACGATCCTGATAATCTCGAAGCTGAATACAAAGAACTTACATACGACCATCCAGTTGAAGACTGGAGATATATATAAGTTCGTATAATTTTTAAACGATCTTGAATTTATTCTTATGGCTCGTAAATATGTTACAATAGGTTCTTTAGTCAACTTCCATGGATATGATAATGTGGACTTTGACAAGGCTATAGCTACAGACGGTCCTATATCTGCTGGTAATCCTGTTGACGACATAGATGTATTACGCAAAGAAGATATGGGGTCTTTGGTTGGCATTGAAGGTACAGTTACTGGAGACCTTATCAGATGGAATGAGTCTGCAGATGGATGGGAAGTTAAACACTTTCCACCTGAACCGGCTACATATACTGATAATCATATAATAACGATAGCTGAATTAGAAATGACACATAGAATGAATTCAGCTTTGGATAAAATCTTTACTCTTCCGTCTGTTGGGGCTGATCAAGATGGATATGGAGTAACTTTAATGAATATAAATAGTGGTAAGCTAACTGTGCAAGTATCTGATAACGATATTATTAGTGATTCGTCTGTTGCTGGTTCAGCATATTCTACATCTGCATTGGCAGTTCTAGTCTTGGAATATGTTCATAGTATTGTCACTTGGGTAATAAAGACAGCTACAGGTACGTGGATAACTACATAGGAGTAATAATGAGAAAGATATTTAATATTTGGACGATCATAGCTACAGCGGTTATCCTGATGGGAGCCGGAACAACTTATTATAGTTTGAAGTCAACAGATAGTCCAATATTTGCAAATATAAAGTTATCAGCCTTGAGTGATGGCTACATTCCTTATCATGTTGATGATGCTACTGGCTTTGCTGATGGTCCTGTTAAAGCAGATGTAGATGATGCAGTGTCTAAAAAGCACACTCGATCTCATGCTATATCTTCAACTTCGGATCACTCAGATGTAAATCTAGCAGCTATCTCTAACAATGACTTAATGAGGTGGGATGATCCATCTTCTAAATGGTTACCTAAGTCAATAGCTGAAGTTGTATCTGGTAATATTATAGATCCTAGTAATGTACGAATTGCATCTTTAACAGATGGTTATATCCCTTATCATGTAGATGACACCACAGGGTTTGCAGATGGGCCAACTAAAACTGACGTTGACGATGCGGTAAGTAAGAAACATTCTCAGAATACAGACACAGGGACTACAGGAGCATCCTTCACTATAGAGTCTGATGCACCTGACGCTGGAGAACTTTACCTCGGTCAGGACAATGCAGGTGTTAATGGAGATAACTCTGCCGGTATTAAGAATGACAGTGGGACAATAAAATATAAAAACAAAGCTGGAGATTGGACAGCTGTTGGAGCTGGAGGTGGTGGAGACGTATCTACAGACGCTATTTGGGATGCTGCTGGAGATCTTGCTGTTGGAACTGGTGCTAATACAGCAGCTAAGGTCAGTATAGGTGCAGAGGAAATAGTTGCACGTATTGGAGCAGGTAATATAGATGGGATTTCAGTTGCTGAACAGACTATAGTTGGACGAAAGACTGGTGGTTCAATAGATGATCTTAGTGCGGCGGATGTGAGGACTATTTTAAATGTAGCAGACGGGGCAGAAGTAAATAATATATCTGACGTGAATGCTACCGACTTAACAGATGGTGGAGATACAACTCTGCATGACCATGACGGCATCTCGGAGAACACGGCTGCAAGGCATACCCAGAACACAGACACGGGCACGTCAGAAAACTTCACAATGGTCAGCGGGAAATACTTAGCCACTGACAAGGTTCGAGCTGTTGACGGTGACGGTCTGTATCTGGTTGACGACGGAGACAACGGTCTTACTGTCCTTGACGGTGGCAATGTGCTGATATCAGGCAATCTGGGCACAAATGAAGGATCGTACAACAGTATCATAGGCTCTGCGTTTGCGTCCGAGTCGGGATATACTTATTGCAATATTGTAGGTAAAGATATTGGAAATAACGCCACAGGCGCTGTGTATTACAACCAAATCACAGGCTACGATATTGCTGACAGTGCAACAGGTGATGTTTATCGAAATATAATTACAGGCTCTTATATTGCAAATAACGCTACAGGCCATGTACGTTATAATTTAATTGCAGGCTCTAATGTTGCAAATTATACTACAGTTAATGTTTACAATAACATAATTACAGGCTCTTATATTGCAAATGCCACTACAGGTTATACATATCAAAATTCAATTACAGGTAACTATATTGCCAATTCATCTACGGGTGGTGTATATCGCAATACACTCATAGGTGAATCCATTGCATATAACGCTACAAGTTATGTGGCTTATAATTCAATCACAGGCAGCAATATTGCCAACGCTGCTACGGGCAGTGTGACTCGTAATTCAATCACAGGTAGCGATATTGCCAATACTGTTACAGGCAGTATGTATTATACATTCAGTGTAGGCCATGCTAATCTCTACAACACCACCAACGAAACCAATCTTGAAAGAGTCATTGCCCTGCCTTATGAATCCTTGAGAGAGAGTTCAGCAACTGATCTTGATGACGCTATTGCCATAGGATATCGAGCAGGCTATCAGAACACCAAAAACAACCCATGTCTATTAGGCCGTGAATCTACCGCTACTGCTGATAAACAGGTGGTGATAGGTTCGTCTTATTACACTGGAGGCATTCTGCTTGATGGTACTACTACCATCGAAGGAGCTGTTTACATAAAAGAGCAGGCTGCAGCTGGCTCTGATGTCGCTGGGTACGGTCAGATATGGGTAAAGGACGATACACCAAACGAGCTTTATTTCACTGACGATGCAGGCACAGACACACAGATAAGCTCTCACCCGCTGGACGCTCCGGCGGAACTGTATGCCAACGGCCCTGGGTTGGACTGGATAGGAAAACGTGTGCAGAATTATCTTGGAGTTATATTCTGGCAGACACTTGATGGTAGTATTACGGAAGAGACTTTTGACGATTACAACCTGAGAAGAAAAGATGATCCTGGCCATGTTGATCTGGTAAAAAGAGACTGGAATACCGATCAGATGGCGCGGCTAAGAGCAAAGGCACTGGAAGAAATGATCTCAGAAGAAGTTACTATAGACAATGCCTTTGAATCTGTGGAAATAACGAAAGAGGTCGAGGTCAGCACAAAGACCAAGTATGAGTATGAAATTGATGACACGGGCAAGGTAAAGATCACTGAAAAAGCTGAACCGATAACTGAGATGAGACCGACAGGCAAGTTCAAGAAGCAGTTAAGGGTTGACGTTATGTTTGATTCTGAGACGGGCAAGTTTATCCGCAAGCGAAAGATTACCGAAGCCGAGGTTGATGCTTTGAACCTGCAACCGCCTGAAATGCCGAAATGGATGATGGACTGGTTAAAAGTGGCTAATAGAAAAAAATAATGAAAACAGGGGGGTGTATCATGATAGGTCAAGTGTCAGCAACATTAACAGCGGAAGATACGCTGTCAAAGATAGTTTTATATAATATAAGACATTAATAACCCATAATCTATAGTGAGAGGGTCTTATGGCAGACGACTGTAAAACTGGAAACTATACAGCGGTCTTTAGAGGTGTGTCTATTGTTATATTAGCTGCGGTAATAGTTTGGATGTGTTCGACTGTTCGTACAACTGAGACTGCTGTAGCAATCCATACTGAACAGATTGGAAATATCTATAAAGTTCAGACAGAGATTAAAGAAGCTAACAAAGAGATGCTAAAGCTTTTGGGAGAAATTCGGCTTGATCAGCTCCGAAGAGCGGGGATAGTTCAAGGTAGATGACAACTACACCTCTTACAACTTATTTGCATAAGCTGGCTATAAACGCTGACATTACAGTTGGTACTCAGACTGAGGCACCTCTGTACCCAATTCCTACTCCACCATATGAGCCTCCCACCAACCCAGGTCCAGGACCCATCCCTACTCCCTGGATGTGGCCTTGGCCCCCAAGTTCTGAGCCTCCTTGTGACATATTTCAGATCCCACTTGTTATTAGTGCTGCTAGTACTATACTTCCAGATACCTGTACACCTGTCACAGCTTCTGGAGGAGTGGCACCTTACACATTATCTATTGTTGAACAGTCTGAAGGGCACTACTGGCTTGACGATTGGCAAGTATGTGCTGATGAAGATGCTTGCGGAGCTGTAACAATTAGAGTCACTGACTTTTGTGGGACTACTGCTGACCATAGTATGGTATCACCTGATGGACAGTGGTCTTCTTATATAGATGGATGTGCTCCTGGTATGTTAGGTATTGTACCTGATGTTGCATCTGAATATGCACCTACCTATGATTTTACTCATTATTGGGGAGTTTATGAATATAAAAGTGCTGTATATTGGCAAGAGCAGGCTACAGCCACAAGAAATTTATATGGAACTTCTAATCCAGCTCAGTGTATAGTCGGTCGTCCTCCTCCATTCGACAAGACATGCCAAGAGTGCCTAGAGTATCTTGTGAATGGTGCATTAAATCGGTATGGACTGTCACATTGCTCAGATCAACCAGAGGAAAATTGTGGCAGGTGCTTTGCTTTACGCATGCCGATCTGTGGTCGCACTCCTGAAGTTAGTCCAGGGCCACACAGCTGTGATGGTATGATGTATAAAGGTGGGTATATAGGTGCCTATGTACCTGATGGATGGGAATATACGGCTACATATGGAGGGTGTGGTTATACTTACAATATAAGATATAGAACATGGATATGTTAACTAAAGAACAAAACAGAATACTTGAAGCAATAGGTATATCTCAGCTACAGAATATACTAGTTATATTTAAGTCACTTGCTAAGATTACATCTACGTTGAACGAATTAGAAGAGATCATTAGGGAGTATATCACTGTAACATTTGAGGAGTTTAAAGTTGAAAATGATCGTATGATAGCTGAAATGACAGCGAAGACTCCTAAATGCCCTAAGTGCGGTACTCCTATGCAGATACAGCCTGCAAGCAGAATCGAAGGATATTTAAGTGCCTGGGTATGTCGTAAGTGTGGAAGTATTTGTCTAAGTCAAGATACGATTGATGTTGAACTACGTAAATATGGGATGCTCCCAAGTCGAGTTAGAAGGATTCCGAGAGCAGAACGCGCAAAAGCTTTTGCCGAAGTAGAATGGGGACGTAAAAAGCCTTGAGGAAAGAAGAGGCTTCAGGATGAAGCTACTAAATAACATTGGAGGTAATTTAAGATGCCGTATATAGTTACAGGTGAACCATCTTCATGGAAGGACGATATTTATAGTAGGCAGAATCACAACTATGAATATCCGCCTGGTCTAGATCTTAAACCTGGAAGTGAGTTGCATAAGTCAATTAGGGACAAGATCTGGAGAAGGGCTTCGGCATCTAGAAACGAGATACAGAAGCGATATACTTCATGGAGAGAAATAGATAGAACTCTAACTATCTATATGCCATTGAAGGATAAAGAAGAGCAGTTAAAGCAAAGTGATTCTTCGAAGCCTGTATCCATAGTATTTCCATATTCCTATTCTATGCTCGAGGCATTGTTAACATACTTATCTATGGCCTTCTTCCAAGATCCTATATTTCAGTATGAAGGTGTTGAAGATGACGATGTCAAAGGTGCAATGCTAATGGAGATGGTAATTAGAATGCACTGCATAAAGAATAAGGTATCTTTAGCTATACACACAGTACTACGTGATGCCCTATGTTACGGAGTAGGTATTGCAATCCCTGGTTGGGAAAGTGTATATGGAAAGAGGCCTATTAAGTCGTCTGTTACCACACTATCAGAGCTCGGAAAAAATACTGAAGATTATGTAAATTGGATAGATGATTTATTATTTGAAGGCAATAGCCTTGACAATGTAGACCCATACATGTGGTTACCTGATCCGTCTGTATCGAGTGTAAGAACTCAAAAGGGAGAATTTGTAGGGTGGGTAGATCGAGATAGCTATGTAAATTTATTAGGTAAGGAAAGTAGAGCAGACTCTAACTTATTCAATGTTAAGTATCTAAGGGATAAGCAAAACAAGAGGTCAATGCTAGCCCTTGATGAATCTGATAGACAGACTAAACATGGAGAAACATCTAAGATCTTAGACAGTGCAAATGTAACATCCCCTGTAGATATAATCAAGATGTATGTAAATCTAATTCCAAAGGAGTGGAAGCTTGGAGATGGTGAATATCCTGAGAAGTGGTACTTTGAACTTGCCTCAGATGATGTAATCATAGCATGCGAAAGGGCAGATCACAGTCATGGAATGTATCCGATTGCTGTAGCATCTCCTGAGTTTGATGGTTACTCGATTACACCTATAGGTAGGATGGAAGTACTATATGGTCTACAGCATACATTGGATTTTCTATTCAACTCGCATATAAGTAATGTGCGTAAGGCTATTAACGATATGCTGGTGGTTGATCCTTATCTTGTAAATATAGAAGATTTGAAAGACCCACAGCCTGGGAAATTGATTAGGTTACGTAAACCTGCATGGGGAAGAGGGGTTGACAAAGCTGTGCAACAACTGGCTGTTAATGACATTACTAGATTAAATATAAGTGACAGTGCCTACATTACACAGTGGATGGATAGAATTTCTGGAGCTGATCAGTCTATGCAGGGTGCCTTAAGACAAGGTGGACCTGAGCGACTAACTGGTGCTGAGTTTCAAGGTACAAGAGGTAGCGCAATTAGCAGGCTTCAGCGTTTAGCTATGATTATCAGTTCTCAATTTATGCAGGATGTAGGTAATATGTTTGCTGTGCATGCTCAGCAGTATATGAGTCAAGATACTTACACAAAGATAGTAGGGCGTCATGCAGATAAAATACAGCAGATATTTGGGAATAAAGAATATACTAAAGTAGATGTGCAATCGCTTATTGTTAACTATGATTTGATTGTCAGAGACGGCTCAATCCCTGGAGGAAATTTTTCCAGTGCTTGGATTCAGATGTTTCAGACAATAGGTACTACACCTGAACTAATGCAACAGTTTGATATCACAAGGATATTTATGTATATAGCCAATCAGCTTGGAGCTAAGAATGTTGAAGACTTCAGACGTAATATAAATCAGATTCAGCCCCAGGTCATGCCTGACGAACAGGTAGCAAGAGAAGCTGAAGCTGGAAACATGATTCCGCTAGGAGTAGATTAATGGAGATTAGAGCAACTAGAGATCAGATAGAGGAGTTTAAAGAGTCTATACTCTGGGCAGATATGTTGGCAGACCTTAAGGAATGGAAGGAAGGTATGCAACAAGAATCAGATTCAATAGTAGATGATGCAGCTGATAATAATCCATCTACTGCGTCTGTGCTTCTTCACATAGGAGATATAAATGGAAGGAAGAAAGCTATATTCTATATAGAAGGTATGCTAGACATGTTTTTAAATATGCTAGAGGATAAGAGTTTAGAAGGTCAGCAAGATCGTTCAAAAATTTAACAAACTGGAGGTTTAGTGATGAGTGTACAAGATGAGATTAGTAACATGTTAAACACTTTTGAGGGGAGTAGAGATACTTCTACGGAGGCTGAAGAGCCTAAAGAGGAAGTGGTTGAGGAACCAGTCGAAGAGAAACCTTTAGCTGAGGAGTCTGTTGAGGAACCTGTAGAACTTGAAGAGCCTATAGTGGATGAGCCTGTAGATTCTGAGAATCCTGTAGAACCTGTAGAGCCTGAGGAAGATAAAGATTCTATTATCAACGAGCTTAGAAATAGAATAAATGAACTCGAAGGAACTAAGCCTACTGAACCAGAACCCGAGCCAGAAGTTAAGGTTGATCCAGATGCTAAATACAAACCTATAACTGTTGATCCACAAGATTTCGTAGGTGAACTCGACCTTGACGATATATACAATGACAAGGAAGAGTTTAATAGCTTATTGAACAAAGTATATATAGAGGGAGTTAACAGTGCCAGGAAGACTGTGGTTGAAGAAGTCTTACGAGCTATTCCTGATATTGTAAGAACTAATATCAATGTGATGTCTGAGCTGAAACAGACTAGTGAGCAGTTCTACAAAGACAACCCTGACTTATCACCGTTTAAAAAGGTGGTGGCAGTAGTATTTGAGGATATAGCTGCTCAAAATCCAGATAAGCCCTATACTGAGATGCTTGGTAAGGTAGCTGCTGAGACTCGTAAACGACTTGAGCTACAGCAAAAGGCTGTAAACAAGAAACCAGAAAATAGAAAGGTGCCTAAGCTTCCATCTAAAACAGGTGGTCCTAGGCCTGCTGACCAAAAACCTAATACAAGTGGTATTGAAGATGATATCGCTGAAATGAATAAAGTTATTGGAGGTAATAGATAATGCTTGAAGACAGATTTGCACAACATGATAAAGAGGTAGTCGATAAGTTTATTGACCCTAATGGAAATATTCAGATGACAACTTACGACTATGTGGTGCGTCCCAGTGCTGATGCAGTTAGTGGTCCTATAACTGTCATACTTCCGCCTGTTGCTGAGGCAAAGGGTCGCTGGTACTCAATTATAGCCCGTGTAGCAGATGCTATAAATACTATCACTATCCAAGACAAAGATGATTCTGAGTGTTGGGTTGGTGATATAGAGCTTAACGACAAATGCGACAAGGTCCTGGCATATAGTGACGGACTTGCGTGGTTTGTGTTTGGTACATCTGGAGTCTATGGACAGACTCTGCAACAACTTTAACAACTAACAGATTGCTTATACTGAGTAATTCTATATAATCGGAGGTAATAAATATGTTCTTAGGTATGCGTGGAAACGGAGATTGGGCAACTGATCAAAGACCTATGAATTGGAGGGAACAGATACTCTATCTGTATCCTAATGGTATGGCTCCTCTTACAGCCATTCTTTCTATGATGAGTTCTGAGTCTGTAGATGATCCGCAGTTTCATTGGTGGACTCAAGAACAGTCTGCTGTTAGTGGAGCTGTAGGTGGTATATATAACTTTCCAGACCTCTCAGTTGCGTATGCTGGTGGTGGGGTAGTAGGGCAGGTAATCTATGTCCAAGTCACTACCTTACTCGCCAATCGTATTCGTGAAGGGCATCAAATCCTTCTTCGAGATGCGAGCGACTACCGTGTAGATGTAGTTGGAAAAGTAACAGGGGTTACAAGAGGTACTACTAACTCTGTGCTCGCTGTTAAGCTGCTTGAAGCAGATAATAACTCTGCAGATCATGATCTTACTGATTGTGATACCTTTAAAATTGTTGGTAACATCAACCCTGAGGGTGGTGAGATGCCTGATGCGATTGCTCTTAATCCCACCAAGGTATATAACTACACTCAGATTTTCAGGACTCCGCTTTCCATAACCCGTACTGCACGAAAGACAAGGCTTCGCACAGGTGACCAGTATCAAAAAGCCAAAGCCGAAGCTCTTGAGATGCATTCTTGGGAAATGGAGCTTGCATTCCTCTGGGGAATTCGAACTGAGAATGTTGGAGATAATGGAAAGCCTGAACGTACTACTATGGGTATAATAAACTACATCCGTACATACGCTGCAGCTAACTGTGCTGATTATACATTAGACGCTACTTATGCAGGTGACACTTGGCTGACATCTGGTGAGATCTGGTTTAAGAACATGCTTGAACAGATCTTCAGATATGGAGCTAATGAGAAACTCTGTCTTTGTGGTTCTGGATTTCTGCTTGGGTTAGATGCTCTAGCAAATGCAGGACATGGCTATATTAATCTTAGCGCTGGTCAAAAAGACTACGGCCTTGAAATAGTAACCTGGCTTACACCGTTCGGCAAGATCCACATGAAAACTCATCCGTTGTTTAGCTATGATGCTACAACTCGTAATATGGGTGTGCTGTTGGAGCCTAAAGAGCTTACTTACAAGTACATAGATGATACTAACTTCTATGGCGAGAACTCTAGTAAGACTCACTCTGAGGGCTATGGACAGCGTCGAGTGGATGGGACTAATGAGGAGTTCCTGACTGAATGTGGCCTTGAATTTGGGCTTCCGCAGAAGTGTGCGGTGCTTAATGGAGTTGGCCTAGACAATCCGTTATAATAGCTGACCTTATAGGCCAATAACGGCTGTGAGGATAGGTTCCTCTTCCTCCTTGCCTATTCTCACAGACCGTTTAAAAATTAAACAATCTAACTTAAGAGGTAGCCATGAATTTAGTTCAACTACGCACACTGTTTAGAAGTCTTTCTGGGCGATATGACCTTGTAAATGCGGACTTCACAGATAATGGAGCTGACTTCTTTATCAATGAAGGTCGTAAGTATCTAGACCGCCTTGACGAACATCAAAAGACTTGGGCAACCTGTTATAGAAATATCCTAACAGATGCATGGAGTACTTCGTTTCCGTATTGTAGAGCTGTTAAAGAAGTGTGGGTAGCGTCAGCTACAGAAAGGTGGCAGTTAGAGAAGAAAAGACTGCAGGACCTTATAGCTGGTTATTTGACAGGCCTTCCAACATCTCGTGACTCTGGTACTCCATTATACTACTCTCCATGCATAACCAGGTTTATACCTGAAGACTCTACCCCTGCTCACATAGCATCATTTGCACCTTGGACAGACGTCATAGTACTTGACGGATATGACTATAATGCTATACTATTAAATGTACCTACAGACGAAGATTTGGTTGTAACTATTAACGGTTTCTTTTACTCGCCTGAATTAGCAGAGGATGAAGATGAGAACTACTGGTCCGCTGCCCATCCAATGCTACTGTATATGTCTGCTATGAGACAGATAGAAGTAGCCAATAGAAATACCCAGGGAGTAAATGACTGGACTGCAGCTATCCATGCTGAGGTGCAGCAGCTTGGGTTTGATCTGGTAGAAGAAATCATTGCTGAGATCGACCAGATGGAGGGATGATTTATGAGATCTAGAGAACTATTTGACAAATCAAAGCCTATTGATGATAGGCTGGAACAGCTTGAACTTGTAGCTTCTAGATTAGCTAGAAGAACAAACACAGGGAAGTCTGCGATGATTACTCCTTATCCTATATCTAGTGCTACTTTTGGTGAGGACGTTAGGGGTCCTGTTCTACGATATATGTTTCCCTGTGATGGAGTGGTCTCAAAAGGGATGCTGAGATTTAGTAGAAAGCCTAAGATACCTGTACCTATAAACATTGATATAACGAATGAAGAGACCTCGCAGGCCAGAGGCTACATAGTGGAAAAACAACAGATAATAGTTAAACCTGACTTAGCTGTTAAAGCAGGTGACTGTTTAACTATTTATATATCTCCTGATGAACAAGAAAAAGTCACCGAAGTTTGGGTATCATTCCTTTGGATTCCATCTGTATCAGATGTAGTCACTAAGAGTTTTCTGATCGAGGAACTTGATAATGTTATGCTTGAAGAAGGAAACTAGGAGGTGATTCACATGCCATGCTTCTCCGTTGGAGGTGGGAAATACAGGCTTGGACAAAAAGGACACGTCTACAAGGACAAGGCAACCTGAGAGCGAGCATACGAAGCTTACCGTGCAAGTAAGTATGCAAAGCACCACTCAGCAAAAGATGGTAAGTTCATAGATAAATGTAAGAGGAGATTCAACATATGAGAGAGTATGAACTAGTTATAGATGAAGCGTTTAAAAATGGACTTACTCCAGAGCTCATGACTCCATTTAATACTCAGTTACTATACGAGTGTTTAGGGTTTAGGTGTGGGAAGCTTGGACTGGAGGCTTTTGAAGATGGTGATAATCCTCTTCCAGTACTTCTTGAACTTCTGTATGAATGGCCTTATCCCCAGTTTATAACTGGAGATGGGTATAACTTTCTTATTGTCAGGGATTCTACACACCTTAGAGACAATGTATATCGGGTGTCAGATAATATGACTACTGCTACACTCCTTGCTCAAATAACTAATTCAGGTACCTTGATGGAAGTAGCAGACTTTGGTGAGTATGTACTCATGGTCAATGGGTACAGGATGCTATACTTAGATATTGAAACCTCCACATGGACAGCATCAGCGGCTACTACTACCATACCTATGATGCGTACCATATGTAACTTTAAGGGACAGGCAATAGGTGGAGGGATTACAAGTGCTTGGCACGACTGCGATGAAACTTTTTATGTGTGGTCTAAGATAGGTCATATGGACTTTACACCTGATGCAAGTAATGAAGCTGGATATAGACGATGTCCTTATGGAGGTAATGTATATCATGTGAAGAGGATAGGGGGTATAGTGATAGGCTATTCATCTAAAGGTATTACTCAGATGACTCCAGTTGATAGTCCTATGCCTACGTATGAGTTCTCTGAAGTAGCTGACATAGGGTTAATCAATAGAGGAGCAGTAGGAGGTAATTTAAGTGAGCATGTATTTGTAGATTCTGACTACAATGTATGGAAAGTTATGCTTGAATACGGGGCTATAGGCGGTGCAAGGGCAGTCCCGAAAAAGCTTGGGTATAGACATTATATGCAGATGCTGAAACCAGCTGATGGAGACATTATAGTTCTTTATGATCATTTTGATAATAACTTCTACATCGGTAATAGTGAAAAGACCTTCTTACTATCTCCATACGGAATGACTGAGATTCCTCAACACCCTTCGGCAGTTTGGAGAATAACATCTGGCAGTCTATATATGCTTCCGGATGCTATAGATTCCTACTCACCATTGATAACTACTGAGATATTCGACATGGGATATAAGGGACAGAAGACTACTCAGAATATTGAGACAGACGCTATGTATGTAGCTGGGGCTGAGGCTGGAGTTGATTATGCTAATGATTTAACTACTATCAATGAAGAGGTCTACAGACCTATCAACAATATGGGAAGTGCAGCTATTACTGTAGCTGGAAACCTGTTTAGATTTAGGCTAAGGTTTACATCTATAGAAGATAACTTTAGAATTGGGTATATGAAGGTTAGATATAAAATGACAGACTTAAGGAATATTAGAGGTGTCTATGCACCACCGTTGAGAGGACAATCATAATGCTGACTAAACTATTACCGGAACAAGTTGCGGAACGATGGGACGTTATAAAGTATGCTGTTGAAGAGTCTTTACCCCCTATTGTAGGCGATCATCTAGACAAGATAAATAGAGTACTTGCCGCTGCTTTAAGCGGTAAAATAGATGTATGGGTATCTTATAGACGTCTTGATAATGGCATTAAGTTTGAAAGCATAGTACTTACACAGTTTTTGCACGATGAAGTAAGTAATACAAGGAACTTATTGATATACTGTCTGTATGGATATGTAGATATAGATAAGCGTAGTTGGGACGAAGGACTTAATACTTTAGCTAGGTATGCTAAATCTAGGCATTGTAGTAGAATCATAGCATATTCGTCACTGCCTTATATAATCAATTTGTCTAATACATTAGGAGCTGATACAGACTATACATTTATATCTTTTGATGTAAATAAGATTGTTCAAAATTTAAACGATCTTGATGGAGTTCAAAATGAAGATAATAACTAAATGTATAATAGATATAAAGACTCTTGATATTGAATATGAGGAGTCATATATCTACAATGGACCTATCGCTGAATGTAAAGGTGGAGGCGGTGGGGGAAGTACTTCTGGTGCTGTTGAGCATCCAGAATATGTATCACTTATTATGCAGGATTGGCTTATTGGACACTGTGGACATTCTGGTACTCCTATAACTACAGCTATGTCTGAAGCTATAAATGCAGCTCTGGGAGCCTCTCCTTGGACAGGTTTATCTGCATATGATCCTGATGCAGATATAGCAGCTTTTGCGGCTATAGTACTAGCCTTTGGAAATGCCATAGATGCCGTTGATCCAGATGGAGACTGGATGGATATGTATGATCTAATTAAAGCCGCTGCTCCAGCTCCTGCAGATATTGATATATCTGATGTGGCAGCCCCTACAGATATTGTTGTAGATGATGTGGCAGCTCCCACAGGCATTACTATAGATGATGTATCAAGTCCTACTGATATTGTCGTAGCTGACGCAGTAGCCCCTGATGCTATTGATATATCTGATGCTGCCGCTGCTGCAGACATTGCTGTAGATGATGTAGAAGTAGATAATGCAGCAGCAGTCTTTGACGCTGATGGTGTAACTGAGATGGCTATAGTCACTGATGTAGATGCATTCTCAGATCAGATGAACGATGAATTAGATGACAAAATCCTACCTAGGTTTAGACGAGGTATGCAAAATATTGGAGCTGTAGTCTCATCTGCATTCCCTTTAGGAGAAGCTCTCATATATGCGTTTAACGCTAGGGATGTAGCTAAATATAATGGAGATTTAAGAGTAGCGGCTACATTGAAGAATGCTGATGTAGATGTAGCTATTATGAACAAGAATTTAGAAGTTAGTAAGACTAACCTATTGAAGAACATCCAAGTGGCGCTCGCTAACATGGATAAAGATTTGAAAGTTGGTGAGGCTAATGTATCAAATGATGTTCAGATATCAGTCGCTAATATGAATAAAGCTTTGAAGGTTGGCGAAGTTAATACGTCAAATAGTATTCAGGTATTACTTGCTAATCTGGCTAAGGCTATAGATGTGGATAAGTATAATACGTCAAACGATGTTCAAGTACTACTTGCTAATCTAAATAAAAATATAGAAGTAGACAAAGTCAATGAGTCAAATAGTATCCAAGTATCAGTAGCTAATATGGGTAAGGACATAGAAGTAGGTAAGGCTAATGAATCAAACAGTATTCAAGTTGCTCTTGCTAACTTGAACAAAGCTATAGAAGTAGCCAAAGCTAATGCTAATATTGATATAGATTATGAACGCTTATATCTGACAAGTACTGAGCAGATGGTCAATTTCACCGCTCAGAAATTTGGATGGCTAAGTAATTATACTCAATATGCTGTGGAGAGTAACAGAATTAAAATAGTAGCTAAGAGTGAGC
>ERZ795057.789-NODE-789-length-31093-cov-26.152007_pt1 | contig 31093 bp, 18 predicted proteins | sample MGYA00375141_ERZ795057 | MGnify/ENA primary metagenome ERZ795057 (study PRJEB30186, sample SAMN05720163) | activated sludge metagenome | isolation source: Anaerobic digester | place: Hong Kong | collected 2015-01-26 ...
ATATTCAAAAGGTCGACAGGCCGGTAAAGTGAATGCAAGGAGCCTCCTATGCTTCTGGGCGTCGAGGGAGTTAGGTATCCCCCATACAGTGTTGGCAAAAAGACTGGAATTAAGCAAGGGGAATATAAGTGTTTCCGTTGAACGGGGCGAAATGATCGCAAAAGCTGGTAATTATTCACTTGAACAATAACTTATTGAATTATTAAACATCGTCCCACTTCCAATACAATCAAATATAATAGCATTTGATTTGTTACAAAAAAGTAGATAATTGCAATATCTGAGAAACACTTGAGGTGTCTTCGGAATTTGTAGAAATCATGTCAATAGTGAGTTTTGAGAACATCCGGCAGTTCACACCAGAGTCACACTTCTTGACTGACCCCATCAGCCACAAATGTTCTCCATGCCACACTTGCTTTATCAAACATAAAGAAGACTGCTTAAAAAAACTATCTATTCAACTTTTGATTATAGACCCATTCATTTGTTTTGATATTGTTTAACCATGACTTTGACATGGGGATTCACCTTTTTCTATTTCAAAGTATTAGCGGATGAGCACCAGAATTTTAAAGTATGGCCGATAATGTGAAGTGTCGAACTCAATATAGGAAAAAGAAAATGAAAAGAAACCATCTATTCAGAATTATGCTTTTTGCTTTACTTCTTTCCACCATTCCAACTTTATCTCTGGCCAAAAACGGTCCCGATGTCACAATAGACGAGATACATGTCATGCCTGATCTTTGGGATGCAGGTACGCCATGGAACACTGTGGGTACCTTTTTGGTAAGAATAAAAAATAAAGGCAATAGCGCTTCTCCTCAAGTAGGGCCTTCCGATGAGGCAACTAATGGAGTCAGAGTTGAGGTAACCATCGATGGCAGCACTGACCTGGTTACATACTATTTGCCCGCCCTCAATCCAGGGCAGACCACTACAAAAGTTTATTATTTCGATGTGGTTGGCGAAGGTGAAACAATACAACCCGGTTTCCCTGATCCAAACACACCCTTTATTGTCAAGCTTGATCCGAACAACGTTTTTAATGAAGCCAATGAAATTAATAACCATGCACTCTATTATCCTACGACCGCTCATCCTGTTATGATGGGGTTTGGTACGACGGCAACAGCAGTGTATAATATCGACAGTGCGCTGTTGAACATAGATGTTTTTTACGAAGAACGTCTCAATGAGCCAATAGCTACGGGAACGGCCACCTTCTACGATAATGGCACCGTTATCCCAGGCTGCCAAAACGTAGCACTTGGAAGCTTTCCTGATAAAATTTCCAATGAAGGCAGCGCCTATTGTACATTCAGTTCAACTGTATTAGGTGAGCATACCCTTACGGCCGCATACTCAGGAGATGGCTACTATCCCTCCATGAATTCATCGCCGATAACCGTGACGGTGCATGAATACCCTCCGACTCCGGCTTCAGACCAGGTGTTTACCGTCTCGGAGGTGGCCGCTGACGGTACCGAGGTGGGAACCGTTGCGGTTGATGGTCCAACTGCAACAGGGTTCGCTATAATTGATGGCAATACTGATAGCGCTTTTTCCATTGACAATAATGGCGTAATAAAAGTCAATAACAGTTCCGCTATCGACTATGAAGTTGTATCCAGTTATACGCTTCTCATAGAAAGTACAAATGGAACCATTTCCGGTTCGGGGACAGTGGTGGTGAATGTTGATGATGTGAGCTATACCGCTACCGCCGTTGCCGGTGCAAATGGCTCCCTGGACGTCTCGACCCCATCTCCGCAAACAGTTGAACATGGCGATACAGCCACCTTTACCTTTAATGCGGATGCCAATTACCATCTGGCCAGCATTACCGGTTGCGGCATCAACTACACAAACAGCAGCAACGCAGTTACATCATATACCGCCACCACCGAACCCATGACCGGCGACTGTACGGTGAACGCCAGTTTCGGGATCAATAAATACACCACTACCGCCGTTGCCGGTGCAAATGGCTCCCTGGACGTCTCGACCCCATCTCCGCAAACAGTTGAACATGGCGATACAGCCACCTTTACCTTTAATGCGGATGCCAATTACCATCTGGCCAGCATTACCGGTTGCGGCATCAACTACACAAACAGCAGCAACGCAGTTACATCATATACCGCCACCACCGAACCCATGACCGGCGACTGTACGGTGAACGCCAGTTTCGGGATCAATAAATACACCACTACCGCCGTTGCCGGTGCAAATGGCTCCCTGGACGTCTCGACCCCATCTCCGCAAACAGTTGAACATGGCGATACAGCCACCTTTACCTTTAATGCGGATGCCAATTACCATCTGGCCAGCATTACCGGTTGCGGCATCAACTACACAAACAGCAGCGATGCGGTTACATCATATACCGCAACCACCGACGCTATGACCGGCGACTGTACGGTGAACGCCAGTTTCGGGATCAATAAATACACGATTCCCACTCTCGGCAAATGCGGTATGCTAGCCTTGGCTGGTATCTTGGGAATAATTATTCTTGTAGTGATTCGCAGAAGAAAAGTTCCCGCTTAATCTGTTTACAACCGGAGGTATATCTGCCCCCCTCATATTCCCAGTGGCAGAAAGAAATGGGTCAAGTCCTCGTTTGTCTCTTTCTCAATGAATCTTTGGGGAACTACTTGATTTTGATGAATAAACTATGTGAGGTGGACAAACTTCCTATCATCTCTTTTAAGTGTAAGCGAGGCAATTTTGTACAATTGTGATCCTTTCTGTTGAAATAATAAAAATGATTCTAAAAGAGATGTAACTTGATCTGTGGTATATTTTAATCTTTGAACTTATAGACGAAAGCACGAAAGCAGAAAGATTACAAAAGAAAAAACCTCTTTATAAACATAACATAATCGCAGCGATAAAAAATTCCGCAAGATATGTGATTTTAAAAAAACAGAATTGTTAAGTATCGTCAAAATGCTATATTGAGATAGAAAAACAATAATACAAACCGGGTTTTTGACAGTCCCGTAATAAAAAATAAGCTATGATTAAAATAATTAGTAAATTTTCAGACCTTGCAACTTTTTGCGGAACTAAATTGGCATTTTTTGCCGGTTCATTCGACCCAATTCACCATGGCCATGTAAAAGTCATAGAATTTGTTCTTAAGCAATATGTTGATCATGTGATTATCTGCATCCATTCTCATAACTCAAAAAAAACACCAATCCCAAATCAGGAACGTCTGAAAATTATGAAAATATTATTATCAAAATCGATATTCCACAATCGAATATGTTTATGCGACGCAGCGTTTCTTCATGGTATTGAAAATAAGCATTTTATTCAAATTGCTAAGCGACTTATGGAATTAAATATAAAAGTATTTGTTCTTAAAGGACAGGATTCCCTGCTAAATCGAAACGACTACCCCCTGGGTGATCTTCCACACTTGATACATAATAGAGGAGGAATTGAAATGCAACTGCCTGCCTTTCTTAAAGGGCAGGTTATCCGATTTAAGAATTTATCCGATATGTCATCTACAAAGGCAAAAAAAGAAATAGCAGCCGGCAAAAAGATTTATCTATGTGATGATACTAATAATTATATTTTGAAGAAAAAACATTATGACTAACACTCATAAAACTTCCTGCTGTCAATAGATGAACTGATTCTATTTCTATAACGAAAAAAAGGCGGTCAAGCCTTCTATTAACTCTTTAACTGGGGATGGCACGTCTATAAGTTTAAAAGTTGGAATTGAAATGAATATGGTTTAGTTTCTTTTATGGGCAGACAAGCCAGAATTGATGCACAAGGAAACCTTCCATCATGCTAAGTAGAATAGAGCATAGGAAAATTTTCAGGGAGAATAAATTCGGTTTTGTCCAGCCTGGAGCCTTCATGTTGAAACAGAAAAAAGGATTGTAAAAGCCATGGAACTTGATCTGTGATATATTTTAATTTCTGAACTTACAGACATCCCTAAACGTCCTCTATTGTGAAAGATATTATGCTCGGCTTTCAAAACTTATCAATATTTCTGTTAGCGGCCTTGATCCTGTTACTCACTCCTGGTCCGGCCGTGCTTTATATTGTGGCGCGCAGTCTGGATCAGGGCCGGCTGGCTGGATTTGTCTCGGTTCTCAGCATAGAGGCCGGCAACTTCGTGCATGTGTTAGCAGCTACTCTGGGATTGTCTGCCATACTCGTTTCGTCAGCACTGGCTTTCTCCATAGTCAAATACCTGGGCGCTGCCTATCTCATTTATCTGGGAGTATGCCGACTCATCGCACAAGAGACAGCACATCAACCTGCAACTGTCCAGCATCAGAGTTTGGGACGCATTTTTCGCCAGGGCGTTCTGGTGGCCATACTCAACCCCAAGACCGCCTTATTCTTTTTTGCTTTCTTGCCACAATTCGTCGATTCATCAAAAAGCGCATTCACTTTACAGCTTTTGACCCTGGGATGCATGTTCGTAAGCATGGCTATTGTCACAGACAGCCTGTATTCTCTTTTAGCAGGTACAGTTGGAGAATGGCTGAAAGGCACTCGCCCGCTCCTGCGTTTTCAACGCTATCTGGTCGGTACCGTCTATATTGGATTAGGAGTAATAGCTGCACTTGCAGACACCAACCATATATAAAGAGTACCGGTCACAAATGAGGCACCCATTCAAGGGCAAATTCAATGATAAAACACCTATCCCTTCAAATGACATCGCAGCTACCACTTACTGTTGACAAAAAATTAATATTCCAGCACATCTGACACGACTATAAATTAATCATATATTTTTTTACTTTGTGATTTAAGCGGGGATCCATTCTGATGGGTTAACGACTCCACGGTTTACGGATAATGGCAATGGAACGGTTACCGACAATATGACAGGACTGATATGGATGAAAAACGCACGTTGCACAGAATTCTACTTCAATGACACAACAGGAAAAAACCAGCGCAACTGGAATAATGCGCTTACGGCGGCCAATAATTTATCAGCCGGCTACTGTGGTCTGACAGACGGTTCCTCAAGTGGCGACTGGCGTCTGCCAAATATATAAGGAACTGCAGAGTCTTGTAGATTTCAGCTATGCTTTTCCTGTCATAAAGGACAATCCATTCATCAACTACGAGTCGTGCGATTACTGGTCGTCCACAACAGATATATCCGCCAGCGAATACGGTGATTGGGCCTGGCAGTTAGATATATTCGCTGGTTACATAATAAGTAGCTTAAAGGACTCCACCGAGTTATGGGTATGGTGTGTCCGTGGCGGACAATAGAAAAAACAATGACTGATATTTGCTTTCTTAACGGGCTACTTGATTTATAATTGAGGATATGCCATCCTCACTTCAAACATAAAAAGATGCTTCAAGAAATCAAGCCTTGAAAATATAAACATTTAGGGGGTGAAATATCATAGAATACAATACAATTATCGTTGACAAAAAGGACTTTATTGCAACTATAACGCTTAACCGGCCCGAAAATTTTAATACCTTCAGCACTGAGATGGCAACAGAGCTGGACTTTTCCATATGCCAGTTGGATGATGATACTGAAGTAAGGGTAGTCATAATACAGGCCAAGGGCAAAAATTTCTGCACCGGCATAGAGGTATCCGAGTTTTTTGGTAAATCCCAGACAGAGTATCGGGCATGGGTTGATTTAATGGGACGTATAAGTCACCGCATTGCCGACATGAGAAAGCCTGTTATCGCCTCTGCCAGAGGATTTGCCGTAGCAAACGGTGCAGGCATTATTGCAGCGAGTGACCTGGCCGTTATCTCGGAGTCAACGCAGATAGCCACAAACGCAATTAATGTAGGACTCTTCTGCATGGGGCCTGCAGTGCCTCTGTCACGCTCCATTGGTCGTAAACGCGCCCTTGAGATGCTGCTGACAGGAGATATGATAGATGCTGAGACAGCCCTTTCCTGGGGAATTGTGAACAGGGTGGTACTTGACGACCAGCTGGAAAAAACGACAATAGAACTTGCGAAAAAGCTTGCTCAAAAGAGCCCCCTTGCATTGCAGATGGGGAAACAGGCATTTTATGGCATGTCAGACATGGAGTACAAAAAGGCCCTTGCCTATTCAAATGAGATGTTCACGCGTCTCTGTGATTCTGAAGACGCCAGCGAAGGTGTAAGTGCATTCCTTGAAAAACGAACTCCTGAATGGAAAGAAAAACAGGCATGTTGATTATATATTCAGGCGGTTTCTGCAGTTGCGTACTGCAGGAACTGCCGGAATCATTAAGGGCATTATAATTTGCAGACTTTGGACGTATAATACAGGATGGAAAAAAAACATGCTCATTTTTTAATTCTACGATTGACAGTTGGGATTCCTATTTCTGGATGAGCACTATTTCAGTACTGAAACACGGCGCTGCCCCATGAAAATCCTATTCCGGCAGTCACCATTACAATAATATCCCCTTTTTTTATTTTCTTTTCCCTTACTGCCATGTCCAGATTCAAAAAGATATCCTGTGCTCCAAAGTGTCCGAAACTCTGTAAATACCTTGCAGAAGAGTCATCAACAGAAATTCCCAGTTCTTTGAGAACTGCCTTTTGCATCTTGAGATTGTTGTTCACCATATCAAAATAGGAAACATCGGAAGGGGTGAGACCGCATTTCTTTAGTGCATCTCGAACCACTTGGAGCAAAACAGGGATATACAGATCTTTGAATTCATGCCTTGCCCTTTCCCTGTCCGTACATACGTAGGTATGCATATCCTTTTTGATGGTCTCTTCAGAAGCAGGATATCGCAAAGCCCCGGCCTGTATGCACCAGAGATCGTAAAACTCACCCTTTGTAATGATTTCGGTACTCAAAGGGAAAAGTTCATGATGCCCTTTGCTGATAATTGCCGCCCCCCCACCATCACCGAAAAAGACCGAATCAGCAGAGTGAAATCGTGTAAACTGGCTCCATTTATCGCCAGTGACAAGCATTACGTTTCTAATACCTTCATTTAGTGAAATATAACCCCTGGCTAATTGTATGGCCGTAAGCATGCCACAGCAACCATGTGACACGTCAAAGCCAAAGGCCCTGTCTGCGCCGATTGCATGCTGAACCCTGCCTGCAGTGTGCGGCATAATATAGTCTGGAACACCTGCACCGCAGTAAATAATAATATCAATATCAACTGGATCGATATCCCCTTTTTCCAGCGCATCTTTTGCAGCCTTAATGGCCATGTCTGAAGGGTATTCATTTTTACCGGCCTCACGAACTGTCGTTGCGCCAAGTGCTTCTACAACAAATTCAGGAATACCGACCTGTTCCGCCAGTTCTTTTATTGAAACTTCCTTTTCGGGCATATAAAACCCCATACCTGAAACACCGCAAATGCCTCTTTCTGACATAGATTCTCTCTTCTTTTATTTTCCGGTAAAGCGTGGCTTTCTTTTAGCAAAGAAGGCATCCAGACCTTCTTTTTTGTCTTCGCTGTAATGATTGACGCTGGCTGAAAGTATTTCATTGAGTGATGCACTCTCAATATGAGGAACAGACGTACTGTACAATGAGTCTTTTACCAGGCTCATGGCTATCGGGGGGTTGTCGGCAAGTCGTCCTGCTATTACATGTGTTCGCTGCACAAGCTCTTCACCCGGAACCGCCCAGTTTACCAAATTGCAGGCAGCCGCCTCTTCTCCGTTCATCAGATCTCCAAAAAGGCTCATCTCCATGGCCTTACTGAAACCAACAAGTCGGGGAAGACGATATGTAGTTCCTCCGGCTGCCACCAGGCCCAGCTTTATCTCCGGCAGACCCAGTTTGGCTTCATTTGCAGCTATCCTGAATGTACAGGCAAGTGCCAGCTCCAGACCACCGGAAACAGCCGTACCGTTTATCATTGCAATAGTCGGCTGCGGCAGCGTCTCGATCGTTTTCAGCACCCGGTTGAAGGTTTTCAGGAATATGCGAGAGTTCAAAGGATTATATGAAGTACCTTCCACATCAACCCCGGAGCAAAAGGCGTTTTCCACTCCTCCTATTATGACCACCCTGACCTCGGGATTGTCACTGATAGACTCAATTTTCTGTTCCAGGTTAATTATCATCGCGGGAGTGAGAGCATTCAGCTTTTCCGGTCGATTTAAAATAATCGATGTAATATAGTTTTTAGTTCTTTCCAGAATAATATCTTTCATCTCCTGCCTCTTCCTCTCATTCCACCACCCCTGCCCATTCCTCTTCCCCTGCCTTTTCCTCTTTTCATGCCTCCCCTAACATTCGAATTCCCTGGTGGCTGGTTCAGGTTTTCCTGATTTGCTGCAGCCTTTATATCTGCAGCTATATTATGAAATATGGAAGAAAGATTGGACCACAGGCGCAGGATAATGCCCGTGCCTTTTTCAACCATAGTCTCTGTTTTATCATATGGTTTGGTCTCGCGTTGAGGATTTTGATTATCCCTCTCCCCTTCCGTGGTTTCAGCAGGTGCTGCAGATTCGGCATTTTCCGGATACGCCTCTGTCCATTGCCTGGAGGACAGATACGATTTTAATGTCTCATACGCCGCATTAATCTCTTTCAGTTTCTCCTCGGCTTTTTGTTTTAAACGGGGATTATTTGAAAACCGGTCCGGATGCCAGATATTGACCATGTCTTTATAGGCCTGCTTTGCTTTATCAGGAGAGGCCCCGGGGTCTAATTCAAGTATCTCAAAACATCTTTTTATATCCATAAGATAGGTCTGAACCTTGCATGGATTTTTTCATTCATATTCTTCATCATAATCATCATTGTAGTCAGGATATTGAGGCGGAGATTCGCCAACTGACTTGATTATTTTTAAGTATTTTTTATTGCTTTTCGTTTCATTAATTTTCTGCACCTTAATTCTATGCCACCAATCATCCCCGAAATCAAATAAGTAATGAAAGACATCCTTTTCATTCAAGTCGGCATCACCGATTCGAGTCTTGGCTGTAGATTTTTTCATTTTCCCAAAACCTATCATATCCTCTAAACTCATGGGATGCGCTATTTCTGGAGCATCATAAATGCTCCTAATATCCTTGGTATCCTTTCGAGTGATGAAAAATGAATAAAGGTGCTCATCGAACCTGTCGAATGCCTGAAAAATCGCATCGTGTAAATCATCAAAAGTGCAATTCTCAGATGCCTCAATTATTCTGTATAACTTTGGTATTCCTATTATAGATACTCTAAACTGATATACTTTCAATTCTTTATTCCTATGCAGTTAACAATTAATATACGAAGTCCTGTTAAATCTGAAAGTTATTAACATTATAAATAAAAAAAATCATATCTTAGCAAAATTGGCAAATGAACTACCCCGCCGTAAGTCTGCCTGTGCATTGCATGCAGACAGGCAGCGGAGTATCTTGAAAATCATTGAACGCCCCAAGGGGCGAGGATACTTGTCCGCCGTGTTTATGGCGGGCTTGTCCGCCGTGTTTATGGCGGGCTTGTCTGCCTTTTACCAGCCTCTGGATGGTTTACCAGCCTATGGATGGTTTACCAGCCTTCGGCTGGTTGGCTTGCTGGCGGATTAAATCAGGGATAATATAAAACCTGATGATTCTTTTAAAAATGGAAATTCTCGAAAACATATCAAAAAATCTGATATTGATAAAGCATAAATTGACTCTCATTGACAAGCGTAAAGCGGGACGATGTTTAATAATTCAATTGACATGGCTCGCGAAATTGACTGCTTTCATTGAATGCCAGGGACAGCCAGACTAGATGCTCCCGGAGTATTAAAGCATGTAATGATCCGCGGAATAGAAGGTAAAAAGATATTCCGGAACAATAAAGACCGTGATGACTTTATTGAAAGGCTGGAAACACTATGCCCTGAGATGCAGGTATCCTGCTATGCCTGGGCATTTATGTCTAATCATGCACACTTCCTATTCCGCAACAGAATATATTCCTGGATATTTTGGAAAAAACAAGAAGGACGCAAACCTTAATTGACAGTTGGAGGCCTGATACGCAGCCTTGGCGGATGGACTGAAGCAAAGGAAATTCTGAAGGGCGGAGTAAAGATTATGGGAGATGAAAGGATCCTTGGAGATTCAGATTTTGTGGATTCGATAATATCCCAGAGTGAAGATCATTATGAGAGAAAATACAGGCTTAAACGGCAGGGATACGATCTGGACCGGATAGCGGAAAGAGTTGCAGAGGTATTGGATATAGAGAAAGATGAAGTATATTCAAAAGGTCGACAGGCCGGTAAAGTGAATGCAAGGAGCCTCCTATGCTTCTGCAGGTCTCATAGTAGAGAAATCTTAATCAAGCTTGCAAAGGAACGGCGAAAAAAGTTTCAAGGGAGTTTAATGGTGTAATAAGTTTAAATTTGTCATGTTTCCTCTCTTGTTTGTTATTCCGGTGAAGATAATGTGTTCCTAATTACATTTTTGTAATTAACTGCAAGCAAAGGGTAGTCTGTTGCAATTCCTCATTTTTAACTTTTCAAAATAAAAACCATCCAAAATCACAATTAACCCACCCTATTATCTTTAATAATTAATAGTGATATTTAGTTGCTATGTTATTATTATTTAGTTGAGTTAATTTTAGGTGAATCTATCAAATGTTATAAGACATAGTTTGAATAGCATATTGAATGTTCCTTCAGTACATATGAAAATTCTGCTGCACACACATGAGTATTTTTCTGTGTATGTTCCGGAACGCGATCAAATAATTCCTATCTCTTGAGACTGTTTCTTTTAAAAAAATAATAGATATTAATTTTTTTGGATAACAGTAAATATCAAGCAAAATAATATAGTTGGAGTTTTCACTGGGAGCCTTTAGAAACATTTTAATTAAGGCTTTTTTTGAAACCCTTCATGCTGGCATCAATATTGCTTGCATATCCAGAATGCTTGCAAATAGTTATATGAAACTTTGAAATCGTATCCTTATTTGTCTTTAGTGAGACTATAGTTTTCGAATTTCCCTACCGGAGGAATAACCAGTTATGAATATAATGCCCCTGGTTCAAATCTTTAGAAATCTAAGATTGTTATTTTCAGTCTTTACAGTCCTTATAATTTGTCTTCCAGCTAATTCATGGTCCGGGGTCCTTGAGCCTAACTACTTTTACGAGGTACTCCTCGATGTTGATGGTTCATCAGGAGGGAATGTGACTGTCAAACAACTTGGAAAAACAACGGTAAAAAAAAGCATAGACTATAAGATCAGGGCGCTGTCATATCTGTCCGATCCTCTTTCTGGGCCTTCCAATGCAATGGTTCTGGGTACACAGGTCTTGAAATGGAATGAAACCGCGTTTGAAATCATAAATACTGATTCAACTTCCTACCCCATCGGCATAAACACCGGAAAGGAAAACAGCCACACAGTAGAAATAGCTCTTGATCTGGCTGATCTTGGCAATCCGAATGGAATTATACGGGGATTATTTCACGCCAGCAATGCAGAAGGGCTGAGCGATTTTTCTGAAGATTTTCAGATTGACCCTGGATCAGACACAGCAGTCCCCACATTGTCCGAATGGGGCATGATCATACTGGCTGCCCTTATAATTTTATTGGCTTTAGCAACAATTAAGAAAGGGAATCAGCGTTTAAGGCGCCTTACACTTATAATCCTTGCTGTTATAAGTGTTGCTGTTATAGCCAGGGCCACAGGATTCATGCTTGACGGAAATGTTGATGACTGGAGCGGCATAGATCCAGCGATAACGGATACAGCCGGGGATTCGTCAACAGGAGATCCATGGGAAGATATACTTTACGGCTTTGTGCAAAGGGAAGGAAACATGCTTTATTTCAGGGTGGACATAAACCCTGCAGTACCGCAAGTGCCACCTGAAGTGACCCTTTCAGCCGACCCTGAAGCAATTGAGGCCGGAGATTCATCGACCCTGACCTGGACTTCGGCCAATGCGATTTCATGTATTATCGGGCCGGGTACAGGTAATGTTGATCTAAACGGGTCTGTTTCAGTATCACCGACCGAGACCACTACTTACTCTATAACAGCAACAGGCCCCGGAGGCACTGCAGCTGACAGTGTAACCGTCATAGTAAACAACTCTGTCGACCCTCTCAACGTCACCATCACCAATCCCGCTGACGGAACCGGGTTCGCCAAAAGCCCCATAATCGTTACAGGCACGTTAAGCCGTGCGGGTGCAACGGTTTTTGTTAACGGGATCCGGGCCGTAGTGGTCGAATGCAACTTCATGACCGAAAATGTTCCGTTAAATGTCGGTTCAAACGAAATAAAGGCGCTGGCTGAACAGGGAGGAGAAATAGCCGAAGATAAGATCACGATATTTCTTACGGATATCGACCTTGAGCCGTTTCAGGTTCAAATCACATCATTTAACCAGGATGTTCAGTCCCTCAAGGTCTCAGGCCAGGTAATTGTTACAGTTCTCAATAATGGAAATGGAAATGTCTCAGTCCCTTACAACCTGGTCCTTTTTGAAGATGCCGATTTCAGTGGGGCTTATGAGGAGGAAAAGGACAACTTCCTTGCAGAGACATCCGTGGATCTCGGGCCTGGCGCCGGAGCATCTCAAGATGTTTACCTGAAATTCTTTGGCAATCTGCTTTTCCGTGATAATCTATTGCATGTATTCGTAGACAGTCAAAACGATCTGGATGAGAGCAACGAATCCAACAATCTGGCGTCCGCCATGCCCCCTGGTATTGACTTAAGCGCCTCGCTTCTGCGTCTCGATGATACTGGCTGTCCTGATGCGATCACCCTTGCCGTTCGTATGGGTAACAGCGGCGGAACACATGTAAGCCCAGGCGTTTCCGCGGCATTTTACGATGGAGATCCTCAAAGCGGAGGTGTGCTTATCGGTAAGGCGGTAAGCGCCATGCAGCTTGAGCCGGGTCAATACGAGGACCTGACTCTTGTCTGTGCAGGGCCGTCATCGGGAACAAGAACCATTTACGCATGCGTGGACGATGACGGATCAGGGGCAAGCCTGCTTGATGAAACAAATGAAGAAAACAACGTAGCGTCATCAGACATGTCCATCTGCCCTGCCCTGCCTGATCAAAACAGCATCTCCGGCGTCGTACTGGACGCGGTGACAGGCAACTTCATTTCAGGAGCGGTCGTCACCCTTTATACTGAGGCAGACGGTCAGCCCGACATTATGATCGGCCAATGGACCACCGGAGACAAAGGCGACTTTAAATTTTCCAATCTTGATCCGGGCTCCTATATCCTCATAGGCTCTGCAAACGGCTATATCAATGGGGACCGCTATTCAGTTCTACCCTCCGGTCAAATCCTTACCCACCAGGATATTGTGCTTTCACCCGTGCTCGGCCCTGGAGAGACAAGGATTATACTCACCTGGGGTGAAAACCCGAAGGATCTTGAGGCCCATCTGACAAGCCCCAACCCCGACGGGTGCAGGCATCACTGTTTTTACTGGGACAAGGGCATACCAGGAGCCAACCTGGACCTGGACGATACGGATTCATTCGGCCCTGAGACAATCACTATCACACAGAGGGCAAGCGGTACATACCGGTTTTATGTACACGATTTCACCAACTGTAAATCAAGCACAAGTCAGGGCCTTTCCAATTCCGGCGCCCTGGTCAAGGTCTACTTCGGGTCAGGGGAACCGCCAGCAGTCTTTAGTGTGCCAGCTTTTCCGGGCACCGTATGGCATGTCTTTGATCTGGACGGGGATACCGGAGAAGTCACGCCTGTCAACAGGATGACCTTTCAGGATGAGCCGGGAAAGATCGATTTCCCGGTAATCACCTCATCCCCGGTCAAAACAACCACCTGGGGCGCCCCGTATACTTACCAGGTGGAAGCAGTAGACCCTGACCTTGATATGCTAAGCTATACCATTTTGAAAGGCCCTGATGGCATGAGTGTTGATCCTTTTACCGGCCTTATTGAGTGGACACCTGCCACGGGACAGGGCGGAAAGCACGGAGTTGAAGTGCAGGTATCGGACGGCCGCTGCGGTGATGATACTCAAGAGTTCTATGTAAATGTCAACTATATGCCTATTGTAAACTTTACAGTAGAACCATGCTCAGGCTTCAATCCCGGGGGAGACATAACTCTTACCTGGACTACAGAGAGGGCTGATACGGTAGTTATTGATCAGGGCATTGGTGAGGTTTCAGCAAGCGGCAGCCTGACAATACCCTCGCCTGATGAACCTGTCGCCTATACACTCACGGCCTTGAATACGGCCGGAGAGGTTCAAAAAACGGTTCCTCAAAAACCGACTGTCTCCTTTTGGGCCAACCCGAAACAGATATCCGAATGGGAGAGCAGCACATTAACTTGGGATTGCCGATGCGCTGTTACCTGCAGGATCGATCAGGGGATAGGAGAGGTGGATTTGGGTGGTTCTATGAAGGTTACGCCGGCCTCTCTGCCTGCAGCCTATAAACTCACGGCCACCAACGGAGCAGGGGAAACATCGGCGAGATTAAATTTTTCTGTGTGCACTATCCCTATGGTCAATATCAGTGCTAAGCCTGTCTGCGAGTGGGTCCCTGGCGACGCTGTTACATTATCCTGGTCGTCTTACTGTGCGGACGAATGTGAGATAGATCATGGCATTGGATCAGTCTCACTCAACGGGTCTATGGTGGTTAGGCCGAATGAACCTACTACCTATACTATCAGTGCAATGAAGACGGATTACCCCTTTCTTACACGTGATGCCATACGTATACCAGTAATGAAACTGACAGAAGTATATTTTTCTGCATATCCACTTTATCTTAAGCCCGGCGAGAGCAGCACCCTTTTCTGGATCACAGAATGTTGGGATACCTGCACCATTGATCAGGGCATAGGAGAAGTGGCCCCGAATGGCTCCTTGCGAGTTACGCCTGACAATCTCCCAGCGACGTATAAGCTGACCGCAACCAATGAACACGGGAGCGTCTGTGAGGATGTAACACTTTATCCCCTCCAAAGCCCAAACCCAAGCCCAATCGCGACCTTCAGCGCCAGCCCGGCAGTTCTTAAGATAGGACAGACTGCCACCCTTACATGGACTACTGAAAATGCCTTCTCATGCTCAATTTTACCGGGCATCGGAGAGGTGCCTTTAAGCGGCAGTGTCACTTTTCAACCTGATAAAAACACCTCATACGCCCTGGTGGTTACAGGCCCCGGGGGAACCATAACCAGATATGCTACCGTATATTTTGTAAGACCTGCGGCGCAGATTCTGGCTGATCCCGCAACCATTAACTGCGGGGGGACCTCTACATTAAGGTGGATTTTCAGCAATGCGACCAGATGCTTCATTGATTCTGGCATAGGAGATGTTCAGTTGGGCGGCAGTATCAATGTAAGCCCTCAGGCCGACACCACCTATACCATTACCGCAAACGGCCCGGGCGGAACAGCCAGTGACAAAGTCACTGTTTTTGTTTCCAAGCCCACAGTACAGATTCAGGCCGATCCGATGACTATAGACTGCGGCGACAGCGCGACCCTCACCTGGGCTTCCAATGGCGCGGATGTCTGCCGAATCGATCAGGGGATCGGGGATGTGGGATTGAATGGGAGCATTAGTGTAAGTCCTCAAAGCACCACCACATACACCATTACAGCAGCGGACTCATGCAATGCAATCACGGATGCCGTTACCGTGACAGTGCTCTATCCGCCCAGCATAAAAATAACCGCACCCTGCACTGATAATGCCAGGGCAAACAGGAGCTTTACCATTAAATGGACCGATGCCGATGCTGATGATGATGCAGACATTTCTATATTCTACGATAGTGACGGCAGTGGTGAGGATGGGACCTTGATAGTAGCCGGGTTGCATGAAGATCCTGACAGCCAGGGGGATGAATATATATGGGATACCAGTGTCTTGCCCGAAGGAACATATTACATATACGCGGTGATTGATGACGGTATGCATGATCCGGTGGTGAAATACAGTGACGGTACGATAACTATTGAGCACATTCCTCCCTCAATAGAGGCCAAGCTTAATGCCGGGGATGCATCACAATATGATCAATTCGGATATGCTGTTTCTCTAAGCGGCGATTATGCCGTTGTAGGCACTCCTTATGACGATGACAACGGCTACAGTTCAGGTGCTGCATATATCTTTCAGCGCAATGGCTCTGCCTGGCTTGAACAGGCAAAACTCACTGCCCATGATGCCTCTTCATACGACGATTTCGGATATTCCGTAAGCATAAGCGGCGATTATGTGATTATAGGAGCCTATAATGATAGCTCAATCGGGACTTCATCAGGTTCGGCGTATGTATTCAAACGAGATGAAGATACCTGGATTGAGCAGGCCAAACTCTCCGCAGGTGATGCAGCAGAAGGAGATTGTTTCGGATATTCAGTAAGCATAAACGGTGATTACGCCATAATAGGCGCTCCCTGGAAGAATTACAGTTATGATGAGGCAGGCGCAGTATATATATTCAAGCGTGATGGTTCAGTATGGAACGAGCAGGCAAAACTCACCGCAAGTGATGCATACAAAAAGGATAGCTTCGGATATTCAGTGAGCATAAACGACGATTATGCCGTTGTTGGTGCTCCTTATGACGATGATGGCGGCGAAGAGTCTGGTGCTGCGTATATCTTCAAGCGGGATGGCGATTCCTGGATTGAGCAGGCAAAGCTAAAAGCCGCCGATGCCGCACCATATTTGGAGTTCGGAGAATCGGTTTCCATCAGCGGCGATTACACCCTAATTGGTGCACCTTGGGCAAGCACAGCCTATATTTTCAAACGAGAAGATTCTGTCTGGATTGAGAAGACAAAACTAACTCCCGGTTATGAGGCAGAATATAATCAATTCGGATGTTCCGTTTCTTTAAGCAGTGATTATGCCATGGTAGGCGCTTCTCGGGACGATGACGCCTTCGATGATTCAGGCGCAGCCTATATTTTCAAACGAGATGGAGATAGCTGGAATGAGAAGGCCAGAATCATAGCAAGTGATGCCGCTTCAGGAGACTATTTTGGAAATTCTGTGTGTATAAACGGCGATTACGTGATTGCAGGAGCTAAATATGATGACGAAATCGGGACATCATCAGGATCGGCTTATATATATGCAATAACCAATGTGGAAATAGAGGCTAATCCTGTGGGGATTTCAATTGGAGACTCAAGCACCCTGTCATGGAATTCCGTTCATGCTGATTTCTGTAACATCGAACCCGGCATCGGCAGTGTTGATCCTTCCGGATCAATTGAAGTGTGGCCCGCAGTTTCCACAACTTATACTATAACGGCTTCCGGCCCTGTAATCATGGCCGAAAACTTTGTTTCAGTTATCGTAGCCGATCCTTCCATGCCTCCGGCCGTAAATATGAGTGCTGATCCGGAGACGATATATTCAGGGCAAAGCTCCATACTGTCATGGGATACGAGCAATGCCTTGTCCTGTGTTATCGAGCCGGATATTGGGGAAATTGATCTCAGCGGCTCTATCAATGTATCGCCGACCCAGGATACCACATACACAATAACCGCCTCCAATGCTGGCGGAAGTATCACGGACAGGGTTACTGTCAGGGTTGAGCCTTACCCGAAGCCGACTGTGAGTATTTCCGCAGCCCCGGAAGCTATTCAAAATGGAGATTCGACCATTCTTTCATGGACAACAGCCTTTGCTTATACGTGTGAAATAGATCAGGGCATAGGCGCAGTTGATGTGGAAGGGACAATCCAGATATCGCCTGCCGAAACCACCACATATATAATTACAGCTAAAGGCCCGGGCGGTGCAAGTTCAAGCAGTGTCACCGTAACCGTAACCGGCCCTCCGACTATCGAGATAATAGAGCCGGATGCTCCGAATGATGCGGCTGACGCAGGTTTTACCATAAAATGGACGGACACGGCGCCTGAGGCTGATGCGCAGATCTCTCTGTTCTATGATACGGATGATACAGGAGAGGACGGAACGTTGATTGTGTCCGGCCTGAGAGAAGACCCTGACGGACAGATAGGCGACCTGTATGCATGGGATACAGGACAGGTATCGGAAGGGATCTATTATGTTTACGCCGTGATTGATGACGGAATTCACGAACCTGTTGTTGATTATAGTTGCTGTCCCGTAACAATCCTGCACACAATTCCGGATGAATTCAAAATCACGGCAACAGATGCGCAAGAAAATGACGGCTTCGGATATTCCGTATCCATAAGCGGAGACTATGCTGTTATTGGTACTTATACTGATCACTACCGTATGTGGGCGGATTCTGCATATATCTTTAAGAGGGAAGGCGCCGTCTGGGTTGAGCAGGAGAAGCTCACACCGGGAGATGCGGAAAAAGACAATAATTTTGGGTGCTCCGTATGTATAAGCGGAGATTGCGCTATTATTGGTGCAGATAATAGCAAGGATGGCACAGGTGCTGCTTATATTTTCATGCGTGATGGTTCCGAATGGAATGAACAGGCAAAAATTACCGCCAGTGATGGTTATTCAAATGGCTATTCAGGTGACACTTTTGGTAATTCAGTTTCCATAAGCGGCGACTATGCTATTGTTGGCGCTTATGCTAAAGATGACGGTGGGCCATACACAGGCGCTTCGTATATATTCAAAAGTGATGGTTCTGCCTGGACAGAACAGACTAAACTTACTGCAAATGATGCAGCAGATTATGATCAATTCGGATATTCGGTATCCATATGCGGGGACTACGCTATTGTTGGCGCCATCGGTGATGATGACGGTGGTAACTATTCAGGTTCGGCCTATATATTTAAACGTGATGGTTCTGAATGGACAGAGCAGGCAAAAATAACCGCCAGTGATGCAGCATCGAGTGATAATTTTGGCTATTCTGTTTCCCTTAGTGGAGACTATGCAATTGTTGGTGCTTACAGTGATGACGATGCAGGGAATTCATCCGGCTCGGCCTATATATTTAAACGTGATGGTTCTGAATGGACAGAGCAGGCAAAAATAACCGCCAGTGATGCAGCATCGAGTGATAATTTTGGCTATTCCGTATCCCTGAGCGGAAATTATGCTGTTGTAGGCGCTTACCGTGATGATTCATGGGCCGGATCGGCCTATATATTCAAGCGTGATGGTTCTGTCTGGACAGAACAGACTAAACTCACTGCAAGTGATGCAGAACAATATGACAATTTCGGATATTCTGTTTCCATAAGCGGAGGTTATGCAGTTATAGGCGCTCCTTATAATGATGACGATGGTGACTATTCAGGATCAGCCTATATTTACCCTGTCCTGGGCGGTGACCTGCCGACCGTAAGCCTGAGTGCATCTCCTGATATAATATTGGCAGGGGATTCATCAACACTCTCATGGTCATCAACAAATGCGGATTCAGTCAGCATAGACCAGGGCATAGGAAATGTGGATGTTAATGGTTCTATCACTGTATCACCGGTAGAGACCACCACATATACCATAACAGCCACAGGCAATGGCGGTACTGCAACCCAAAGCGTGACTGTAACTGTAACCTATCCTCTACCCTCGGTAATTTTAACGGCTGATCTGGATGCCATAGTGTTCGGAGAATCAAGCGCCCTCTCATGGTCATCAACCAATGCGGATTCAGTCAGCATAGACCAGGGCATAGGCAGTGTGGATGTTAACGGATCAATTACTGTATCACCCGCCGAGACCACCACATATACTATCACGGCAGCAGGCCCTGGCGGCACTGCAACGCAGAGTGTAACTGTAACTGTGACCTATCCTCTGCCCACAGTAAGCATAAGCGCAAGTCCGGAGATCATACAGACCGGAGAATCTTCAACGCTATCGTGGACTTCCACGCATGCGGCTTCCTGTGTGATTACACCTGATATAGGAAATGTTGATTTAAACGGGTCTGTGCTTGTTTCGCCAACACAAATGACAACCTACACTATCACGGCAACAAGTCCCGGAGGAACATCCAGGGCTTATGCGAGGGTATATGTGGAAAACGGCCCTGTTTACGATTATGGCGATCCGACCCCTGCTGAACAGGCCCACCTGGAAGCCATTAACCGCGCCCGCCTTAACCCGGCGGCAGAAGCCGCACGCCTGGGGATCGATCTTAACGAAGGCCTTACTGACGGCACAATCAGCGATGCTCCGGTACAGCCTTTGACCTTTAATGCAGGATTGCTCAGGGCCGCGTATCTCCACTCAAAAGACATGATCATAAATCAGTATTACAGCCATGATTCACTTGATGGAAAGGCACCCTCTGATCGCATCCAGGAAGCCGGATATCAGTACCTGGCCTATGGTGAAAATATTGCATACATTGGTTCTAATGCTCCGTTAGATGAATATGAGACGATACTGGGATTTCATGATGCACTTTTCCTTGATGAGGGTGTTGAAGGGCGGGGTCACAGGATAAGCATCCTGAACGGCGAGTATAAAGAAGCGGGACTTGGGGCAGTTTATGGCTCTTTCGATGAATATCCCTGTTCCGCTATATTTACATGTGACTTCGGAACCTCTTCAGTAATGCCGACTTCGTTCCTTTTAGGAGTCGTGTATGATGACCAAAACAATGACGGCATCTATACTGCCGGTGAAGGAATAGGAAATGCTGAGATAGTTATTGCGGAATCCGGATCCGGTACTTTAACTGCCTCTGCTGGAGGCTATGCTCTTCCGATTGCTCCAGGGCATTATACCATAAAGGCGACATTGCCTGACAATCGTGAGGCAACCCGAGAATTCACTATGGCCGACCAAAATGTAAAGGTGGATTTTCTGGAAAACGAATTTAATTTCCCGCCTCCTGCTGTGGTAATAAGCGCCGATCCTGAAGCCGTTGAGGCCGGCAGTTCTTCAACTCTTACATGGAGTTCGACGAATGCGGATTCCGTCACAATAGATCAGGGCATAGGCAACGTGGTTGTTAACGGATCTGTTTCAGTATCGCCTTCAGCCAGCACTACATATACCATAACAGCAACAGGCCCTGGCGGAACTGCTGTTAACAGGATCACGGTAAGAGTCTATGATCCTGCCCGGCCCATATCAGTCAGCATAAGCGCTGACCCTCAAAGCATTGAAGCAGGTGAGTCATTAACCCTGACCTGGACATCAGCCAATGCAACTTCGTGTGTTATAGAGCCGGATATAGGGAATGTGGAAATGAATGGGTCTGCTTCCGTATCACCAAAAGAGACCACAACCTATACCATAACCGCTTCAAACCCGTCGGACACGGCCACGTCATCCGTCACCGTGACGGTAGCATCTCCCATCAGTCTGGTTATCACAGCCCCTTCAGATGATGATACATTATCAGTGCCATATGTCATGGTTATTGGCACAGTCTCCAACGACAATGGCAGTGAAACTGGCGTAATTGTCAATGGAGTTTCTGCCGTGGTAACCGGGGGACAGCTCGTGACAAATCATGTCCCCTTGCAGCGAGGAGAAAACACCATAACCGTGAATGCAAGGGATACTAACGGATTCATTGCAAGTGCAAGCGTCACTGTAAATGCTGCAATAGCCGAAGATTATATTAAACTGACACCAGACAGTGAGTCGGGCACAGCACCTTTTGAGACAACGCTTACCGTGGAAAGGTCATTCACATTTACCAGTCCGGCCATCACATACACAGGGCCTGGTGTGGTAGAGTTTTCAGACAACCCGAACGAAAATGAGTACACGGTGAAGATGACAACGCCGGGGATCTATTATTTTACTGCAAGTGCGCAGGATGACCAGAACAGCACATATACGGACACTATTGCAGTACAGGTGCTCGATAAGACCGAGCTGGATGTCTTGCTGAGGGCCAAGTGGGAAGGGATGAAGGCGGCGCTTGCAAATCAGGATATTCAAAGTGCACTGGAATATTTTCATGAAGGCTCAAAAGAAAAATATGAGGAAATATTTAATCTGCTTATAGATAGATTGTCTGATATTTCCTCGGCAATGCGTGAAATTGAATTTGTAAGTTCCAAAGATAAAATGGCCAAATTCAGGATTAAAAGGGAAGAAGAGATTCAAGGTCAGACTTATGATATTACTTATCATATTTATTTCGTGAAAGATCTTTATGGACTTTGGGGAATAGAGAGCTTTTGAAATCCCAACAAGGCTATTTAAGGAGACCCGACATGCGCACAAAGCAATCGATTTTTTCACTGATTTTGATCTCGATACTGTTAACCATGTCCACCTCTGCCTGTGGAAGGTGGATGATCAAGGGACAGGTTGTGGACGCTGAGACAAACAATCCTATTGAGAATGCGGCTGTGCATATTGAATGGCTTAAATCAGGCTCAGGACCTATAGGTTTAGCCGGCAGTGTCACAGTTGAAGTAGATGAAGATTTGAGTGATGCTGAAGGTCTTTTCGAGGTGCCTAGCTATTCGACACTTTTCAAATGGTATCACATGGCAGTCTATAAGAAGGGATACGTGTGCTGGAGCAGTGATGATATCTTTCCCACTTATGAGAAAAGAAAAGGCTTTAGTTTGGAAGACGGCATGGTGATCAAGCTCGAGCGGTTTAAGGAGGAGTTCGATAAAGAGAAACATGCTGATTTCACTGTATTTTCAAAAACCGGGATAAGTCATCATCATATATTTGATAATGCTATTAAATCGGAAACTGAATTAAGGCGTGAGATAATTAGGAGTAAAAAAGGCAGGAGGTAGTATAGTATGAGAAAAGTTTTTTTCTCGATTATTATGATTGGATTTTTGTTCTCAGGGAATGCATTTCCCTTTGATAATGAGGAGACTCATCGGAGACTTACAAATGAAGCCGTTGAAAAATCAAAATTTGCAGTTGATAAGCACTTAGAAACCAACCTGAATCTACCAGGCGGGATAGAAACATATCTTAAAGGCATCACGATAAAAGATTGGCTTAAGAAAGGCTCTTTCCTTGAAGACGAACCGAACTGCCGCGCCTCCAATCACTTCCACAATCCCCTGAAAGACTGGACAGAATCGTACATGAGCGATCAGACGTGGTATATCAACTGGTGGTGTTCGTCTGGTGAATATCCCCCTCAAAATATCAACTCAGCAGTGCACTGGGCAACAGGTTATACGGCGCCCGCGCCTGCCGGCTTAAATAAACCAACGGGTAACCAGTGGGACTGGGATCATGCCAGAGAGCATTACATCTTTATGATTGAGGGAGAGACATCATGAGCAAAAGGTCATCGGTTTTTTCACTGTTATTGATCTCGATAATATTAACCCTGTCCACCTCAGCCTGTGGAAGGTGGATGATCAAGGGACAGGTTGTGGATGCTGAGACAAACAACCCTATTGAGAATGCGGCTGTGCATATCGAGTGGTGGAAAATGGGATCAGGCCCCCCGGGATTGGCCGGAAGCGTTCAAGTTGAAGTAGCTGAAGACCTAAGTGATGCAGAAGGCTTTTTCAACATCCCCAAGTACTCGACTCTATTAAAAGATTTCCGAATGGCGGTTTATAAGAAAGGTTATGTCTGCTGGAGCAATGAAGATATTTTCCCCACATACGAGAAAAGGAAAGGTTTTAGTCTGGAAGACTGCATGGTGATCAAGCTGGATCGGTTTAAGGAAGAGTACGATAATGGGAAGCATGCCATGTTTACTACAATGTCCTCAACCAGCAGAAAAGATCTCGGTATTTTTGATACTGCTATAGAATCAGAAAAAGACCTGCGAAGTGATTTTTTAAGAAGAGGCAGGAGGAAATAAAATGAAAAAGACCTGGCCATTGCTTATCATTATCTTTTTTTTGCTTTTTGGAGACACATTTGCTTTTGATAATGAAAATACGCATCAAGAATTGACAGACGCTACTGTTGACATAGCAAAAAACAAGATTAATACACATCTAAAAACCAACCTGAATCTACCAGGCGGGATAGAAACATATCTTAAAGGCATCACGATAAAAGATTGGCTTAAGAAAGGCTCTTTCCTTGAAGACGAACCGAACTGCCGCGCCTCCAATCACTTCCACAATCCCCTGAAAGACTGGACAGAATCGTACATGAGCGATCAGACGTGGTATATCAACTGGTGGTGTTCGTCTGGTGAATATCCCCCTCAAAATATCAACTCAGCAGTACACTGGGCCACTGGGTTTACGGCACCCGCGCCTGGTGGCTTAAAGGAAGCAACGGGCAACCAGTGGGACTGGGATCATGCCAGAGAGCATTACATCTATATGACTGAAGGAGAAACATCATGAGCACAAGGTCATCGATTTTTTCACTGTTGTTGATCTCGATATTATTAACCCTGTCCACCTCAGCCTGTGGAAGGTGGATGATCAAGGGACAGGTTGTTGATGCTGAGACAAACAACCCTATTGAGAATGCGGCTGTGCAAATATCCTGGTGGGAATCAGATTCCGGTCCGATAGGTTTGGCTGGCAGTTTTCAGGTTGAAGTTGCTGAAGATTTGAGTGACGAGAAAGGCCTTTTTGAAGTCCCAAAATACTCGACACTTTTCAAATGGTATCACATGGCAGTCTATAAGAAGGGATACGTGTGTTGGAGCAGCGATGATATTTTTCCAACATACGAGAAAAGGAAGGACTTTAGTCTGGAAAACGGCATGGTGATCAAGCTGGAGCGGTTCAAGGACGAATACGATAAGGAGAAACATGCTAATTTTACGACAATTTCAGCGATTGGCAGAAAGGCTCCTGGACTATTTGATGAAGCCATTCAATCAGAAAGAGAGCTACTTTATGAAAAAGCCCAGAAGAGAAGGAAAGACAGGAGGAGAAAATAGCATGAAAAGATTAAGTTTCTTTCCCATAATTATAGCTTTTTTAGTTTCTGGAAATGCTTTGGCCTTTGATCATGAGATTACCCATCGAAAACTTACAGAGAAAGCTATTGAAAACTCGCTTGCAAATCAATACTTAATTGACAATCATAATTTGCCAGAAGGAAAGGAAACATTAATTAATGGCGATAAAATAGAAGACTGGATCACAGAAGGCTCCTATCTTGAAGACAAGCCGCCATGCCGCGCCTCCAATCACTTCCACAATCCCCTGAAAGACTGGACAGAATCGTACATGAGCGATCAGACGTGGTATATCAACTGGTGGTGTTCGTCTGGTGAATATCCCCCTCAAAATATCAACTCAGCAGTGCACTGGGCAACAGGTTATACGGCGCCCGCCCCTGGTGGCTTAAAGGAACCAACGGGCAACCAGTGGGACTGGGATCATGCCAGAGAGCATTATTATACGTATCTTACAGGAAGGGATTTCCAAAATAATCAAGTTGCCGATACCAGGGAAAAAAGGGAGGAATATTTCGCAAAGTGCTTTCAAGGCCTGGGACAGGTATTGCACCTGGTGCAGGATATGGCTGTCCCCGCGCATGTGAGAAACGATTTTAAGTCCCACCTGGAGTTTCAGGGCATAACAGAGGAAACCCTTATAAAACCCAAGAAATGGTTCGGCGACAAATTTGAATATTATGTCGAATATCATATTAAAGAGCATCTTAGCGGCAGTATAGGCGGCGAATTGCCCGAATCCTCGCTTACAAAGTTCTGGGATGCCGACATATACACAGGACAGGACCCTGATACAATAAATTCTCAGGTGATAGGCCTTTCCGAATACACCAACATGAACTTTGGGAGCTGGAGTACAATATTTGCTGAATCACTCCCTGTAACAGATGAGCATTATCATCCATATCCCAAAAAAGAGAGCACGGATGTTCAAAGCTATATAGAAAGCGGCAAGATCCCTGAGACCATAACCGATGAGGATAAGTTACTTGTTAATAAGATTTATATCGCAAAAACAGGTGATGGTGAAAAAATCACTCACTTTGCAACCCCATCATATTTGACCAGATACATACATGATGAGGCCGGTTTTGTTACTAAAGAATACTTAAGATCATTTCAGATAGACGATGACTGCGCCAAAGACTATGCCGAACTTCTTATCCCCCGTGCAGTAGGCTATTCAGCCGGTCTTCTTGATTACTTTTTCCGTGGTGACATGGATATAAGAAATGCCTTTATTCAAAGAGGCGACGGCATGAGCATCAGGGGTATTTCCTTTGAAGTAATAAACGCGACCCCTCCTGTTGAAGTATGGCAGACTGTTGAGCCTTTTAGATCAGGATTTCTTGATCTGTCATATCAATATATCCCGCAGGGCCAGAGCGAGCACGTATTAGGCCTTGTCAAAGGTGTATATGCGATAAATGGAGCTGATGACCCGATCAACTCCGAATTCGTGCCTGTCAACATCGTATTCCCTGCCGGAGGAACCATACCTGAGGGAGCAACTGATCTGTCCTTCATGCTGGTATTTCAGGGCAGGCTCGGGAATGAGGCAGGCGCAGTTGCAGCCAGGACATTTGATTATTCCATGCACTCCAGAATCGCTTATCATCACCAACCCGGAGGATTCGGGAACGTCAGCAATATCTATACGGTACTTCCCGACGGGACCGATACAAGGGAGATAACCGCAACCAGCTCTGCCACGCCCAGCAATTCCCTTTATTTTTACAGTCCTGCCTGGAGCCCGGACGGCACAAAACTGGCATTTGTAAAGGAGAGCTGTACTGATCCTGATCCTTATTATGAAGAAGGAATCTACTGGTGCGGTGATCAATATTATTCTCAGGATATAGTCGTTATTGACCTCAATTCAGATGAATCATATCCTGATAATGTGCTGACCACACTTCATGCAGAAGTAAATAGTAATATTGACCTGGCATACATGCCATCGTTTTCTCCTGACGGCAACCAGATTGCTGCAATCCTTGGTGACGGCTATCTAACCTCACTGATTATCTTTGATTTGAATACAGGGGCTTGGAGATACCTTAAAAATTATGAAAATTTTCTTAACAGTGCACCCACCTGGTCTCCAAAGGGAGATTCGATTGCATACAGCAGTGAAGAACGCATAATTGATCCTGTCACCCAGGAGACAATCGGCTGGAGTTCTGATATTTATCTTATCAACCCGGATGATGGAGGAGAAATACGGCTTACAAACGATGATTATAATGACCTTCAGCCTGCCTGGTCTCCTGACGGAGAAAGGATTGTCTTTGTTTCCGACCGTGACGGTGGAGGCTGGACCGACCTGTGGACCATGGACAAGACGGGCGGAGATATGCACAGGATACTTGATTGCTCTACCGGCTGCTCCAGTCCATCCTTTTCCCCTGACGGCAAGAGGATTGCTTTTATTCAAGCCAGCAGTAATATCTATACAATTGCTCTGGATGGAAGCGGGTTAAGACAGGTTACCATAACTGATAATCTTACTGCCTGTCCCGCATGGTCGCCGTTTCTACCTGAGGAAGTAAGCATAAGCGCCTCTCCTGTTTCCATTAGACCGGGGGAATCATCAACCCTGACGTGGTATTCGATTAATGCTGATTCATATGTGATAGGACCCGGCATTGGGAATGTTTCAGCAAGCGGATCAATAACTGTATCACCTTCCGAGACAACCACATATACAATCACTGTAACAGGCCCCGGCTGGACTGCATCTGCAAGCGCGGTTGTCACTGTGGAGTCTCCCAGGCCCACAGTAACAATAAACACCTCTGCCGATAGTATTAAAACAGGTGAGTCCGTTGCCCTGTCATGGAGTTCAACAGAAGCGGATACATGTGTGATTGAGCCGGGTATAGGCTGTGTTAGTGCAAACGGATCAATCACCGTATCACCTTCCGAGACTAAAACCTATACCATCACGGCAACAGGGCCCGGAGGTACGGCCACTGACAGTGTTATGGTCGTTGTAAACGACTCAACCCTTTATATTATAAAAATAACTGAAACAGACACGCGGACAGGCATAGCAGGAGAAAGAATAGAAAACCCGCTTCAGGTAATGGTCCTGAACCAGGACTTAATGCCTGTAGAGCATGCCCTTGTTACATTTATCATTAAGGCGGGAGGAGGCAAATTTGACAATAATGAGACGCAAATTAAAACTGAGACTGATTCGGAAGGTATTGCATCCGCTTACCTGACCCTTGGCGAGAAAACATCCGCAAACCCTGCATTCAGAAAGATCAATCCTGAAGATAAATACGCCACCCAGGCCGGAAAAAACATAGTAGATGCAAATATATCAGGCACAAGCATTTTATCGCCGTTTATTGCGTATGGATATCCGGGAGACCCTGACAGGATCATAAAGGCTTTCGGAGATGGAGCAATATCACAGCCGAACTGTCCTGCAGGCACACTCAGGGTAATAGTTGCGGACAGTTATGACAACCCCATATCAAACCAGTTGCTCACTTTCACTGCACTGCCTGCCGAATCAAAAAATCCCGATGCCCCGCTTCCGGATGGATTGAGAAACATAGAGTTTTACAGGGAGGAAGACTGCGCTGGCTGTTATCCGATTTTCGGGGATTGCGAGACACATAAAACCATCAGCCGAAAGACAGAATACTTTGGCGCCATGATCAATACAATCCTTGGAAACACATCAGGCACAAAATACACAGTGGAAATCACATCAGGAAATATTCCTCCTGTGTATTTTTATGTATATTCTCAAGGGGCCTTATCTGCTGATATCTTTACTCCTCCCCAGATGTTCATAAAATACCTGCAAATAAAAGGCAAAGACGGAGAACCTGTTAATGCGGCAAATGCAGGAAAAGACCTGAATGCCCCTCTCAAGTCAAGGCTTTTAATGTCCTATCCGGAATACAGGGTAGAAGGACCTTATACAGCCACATTCCCTGACAACACCAGAAAGGAATACTGGAAGATCAGGAACAGAGGTATTGTTAATACTGAAGCTGTTTCAGACGGAACAGTGGAATTTATTCCTGTTCAGGGCGGGGGATCAGTAACGCCAACCGGGAACTCTGGAAACGGCGAATACAGCACAATATACACAACCGGGCCTGATCCCGCATTAAACATAATTGAGGCGCGAGGTGAGGCAATGGTATCCGTACCTGAAGTATTTGCAGGCTCCACGATTGAAGCCGCGATTATTTATACTCCGACACCTGTATCAAGGGAAGTGGTATTGAAATCAGGGGAACAGGTGGCGTTTGAATGGGATACTGGAGAGCCTGTAAAGACCGGAGCCCAGAATGTTACTTACACAGTTTACGGCGTGGACATAAAAACAGGTCCCGGCATAGCTGTCTCTGTGAACCCATATGGATTATCGGAAGAAGCATTCAACATAGAATACGAGATACTGCCTTCCGAATACCAGGCCGCAGGGGTGCATATGACTATTTATAAAAAGACGGGGAATGAAGAGCCGGTGCCAGTTTATGTTGTAAACACCAGCACCCAGGGTAAAGGATACGCCACCGTCCCGAACGGATTTCCGTTTGATCTTGATCCTGAAGTCTCTTATTACGCACAGGCGGTATTAAATAACGGCACAGAAGCTGAAATCAGGAGTGAGAGGATTGAATTGGTTCCTGTATATAGTGGTCATTGAGGCAAACGAGGAGACTGTGCCTGCTGATATTATCCAGTTCATTGGCATAACATTTTTTTCATTTTCCTTTACAGTAGAGCTTATCAAACTCTGATTTGCATTTGATGCAGGTAGATATTTTCTCAAATTTTCACAGCTAACGCACCCTTCACCCGGCGGGTGGAGCATTAAAAAAGTCTCTCAAAAAACGAAAAAGATTGATAAAGGAGAATGTTCGAAAACGCGCCGCTGTAGCCCGCTCGGGTGCAACGGGCTTGTTGGGGTTTCAGCTACATCCATATACTGTCATCAAAGACCTGTGTATTATCTGATATATTATCTTTTGAAATAACCACTTCCTTTCTGTTTTCATTAAAGTCTATAAAAATGTAACGAACATAATCGTATTTTTTATCTTTTAAATAATCAAAAGAAAACGATAAATAGCCAACAACTGACTGGCCTTTTGGCAAGATGGTGAATTGTTGCAAATAGTATTTTGCTTCGATATTAAGTTTTCGATGCACTTTGCGACCATCTTCATCAAAAGTAAAGGTGAGCTTTCTCCATGTCCACAACGTGCACTTAAGCCGTCCTTTACATCTGGAAATTTCAGATAGACTTCAATGTCTTTTAAATAGAAGTTTTTGTTTTTCGAAAATAGTGACACCTTTTGTAATATGACCGCAGAATCACTACCACTTGGGAGTTTTACAAGATTACTATACTGGCTTAAGGTTTTTTCCCTCAATCTTGCACGGCTTCAATGCGCTAAAAATCGATGGCAGCCAAGCCAATAACTGTAAAGCGTAAAGAGTAAAGAGGGACGATGTTTAATAATTCAATTGACACAGCTCCCGTAATTGATTATTTCCATTGAATGCCAGGGACAGCCAGACTGGATGCTCCCGGAGTATTACATCATGTAATAATCCGCGGAATAGAAGGTAAAAAGATATTCCGGAACAATAAAGACCGTGATGACTTTATTGAAAGGCTGGAAACACTATGCCCTGAGATGCAGGTATCCTGCTATGCCTGGGCATTTATGTCTAATCATGCACACTTCCTATTCCGCAACAGAATATATTCCTGGATATTTTGGAAAAAACAAGAAGGACGCAAACCTGAATTAACAGGTGGAGGCCTGATACGCAGCCTTGGCGGATGGACTGAAGCAAAGGAAGTCCTGAAGGGCGGAGTAAAGATTATGGGAGATGAAAGGATCCTTGGAGATTCAGATTTTGTGGATTCGATAATATCCCAGAGTGAAGATCATTATGAGAGAAAATACAGGCTTAAACGGCAGGGATACGATCTGGACCGGATAGCGGAAAGAGTTGCAGAGGTATTGGATATAGAGAAAGATGAAGTATATTCAAAAGGTCGACAGGCCGGTAAAGTGAATGCAAGGAGCCTCCTATGCTTCCGGGCGTCGAGGGACTTAGGTATCCCCCATACAGTGTTGGCAAAAAGACTGGAATTAAGCAAAGGGAACATAAGTGTTTCCGTTGAACGGGGCGAAATGATCGCAAAAGCAGGTAATTATTCACTTGAACAATAATTTATTGAATTATAAAACATCGTCCCACTTCCACTTCCCTTCCACATTTCCTTTCTTATTCTTACCTTCATGATTTTGAGCACAAAAAAAACCCTTTC
>ERZ795057.791-NODE-791-length-31050-cov-13.447524_pt1 | contig 31050 bp, 27 predicted proteins | sample MGYA00375141_ERZ795057 | MGnify/ENA primary metagenome ERZ795057 (study PRJEB30186, sample SAMN05720163) | activated sludge metagenome | isolation source: Anaerobic digester | place: Hong Kong | collected 2015-01-26 ...
CAATTTTAAAGTACTAATTCCTTTTTTCCCTTCCATTACTGTTTTCCTCCTGTTGTACGAGTTATGATGGGAATATTCAGCAAGATGCATGCCCAAGATGAATATAGCGCATCACATTGATTTCACTTTAATATTTCAGATGATGATTAGGCAGAGAAGTCTTATGACGTTATGTAGACGCGTTGTGTCCATACATCAACAATTCCGGAGGCATCACAAGGAGAAAGATTCTTGGATGCACATGAACAGGGGAAGGTATATCAAAATGAGCCGCAGATGGTTGTGCATCGTGCGATTGAACGCTGCTGGAAGAACAGGTGGCCAGGCCGCACTACAGCTGCCGTTTATACAAACATGACCGTATGTTCAGCGGAAGACTTCACGGGGCGTATCGCACACCCACACATATACTTCACAGGATCCCGGTTATGGCCTCGTATACACCATGGAGGCATAGGTCACTGCGCTGCGGGTCGCCTTTTCGTCATAGGCCTTGTGGGCGAGCAGCTCTGCTCTGCATCCGTTCATGAGGGCGGAAAACACGAGCAGAGATGGCAGACCGCACACATTGTACTGGTCCCGGGTTTCAAGACAGTGGGCAAAGATCCGTTCAGGATCAGAGTCTTTCAGGTATGCGATAATCGTTTCATCATTTGACTGGGCCCTTTTAAGCAGGTTCCCGGCAGGCATGCTGTGACCGAATTTCGGCCCGATGTGGGAAAAATCCACTCCGGCGACAATCAATACCTGCCCCTGTCGTTCGTCAATCAGTTCCGTAAGCGCCTGCACCATCGATGTATAGCGCTCATCGTCAAAAATGGTTTTTCCGCCCAGGATAAACTCATGAACACTGTTGCACAGGACGGGAATGATTGCTGTCTCCCCTTCCAGATAGTATTTCAGAAAGATCGTCTGGAATTCTATGGAGTGCTCTGTTTTATGGTCAAAGTCCGATGAAGCGATTGTGCCGGGAGCGACACGGCGTTTCAGATCCAGGACAAAGTCCCTGTCGGAGGCCATCTCACCCAAAGGTGTGATAAAGGTTTTGTCCGAGACGCAGTAGAGCCCGTCCATTCCCTGGTGATTGATTCCAAGGATAACCACCAGGTCATAGTGCCTTCCCTTGAGCCTCCGGTACACATCCACGTACTCTGTGCGGGCCACCGTGATATCGATATGCGGCGCCAGGATACCGGCAACAGGGCTGCTGAAGGAATCAGGTTCGATCCCCGGCAGACCTGCCTCGGCCTCTTCTATATATGCACGAAGCCGTACGGGATCAGCCTCGTACGACTTATCGGCATGCCAGGGCCGGCGTTTGGGATTCCCCTCGAATTCCTCGACAAATGCCCTCTTCTTTTCAATGAATCGCTCGCTCTCCAGGAGGAATGCCTGGTCAAGCTGTTCGATAAACGATTCGATTGTTTCGATAGAGATCAGGCTGCCACCCGAACGTCTCACCATCTCCATCTGGATATCCCGCATGTCGTGATTGCCGTCGAGCATCTGGAGGATATAGACCGCATCCCGGCCAATGGCGGGGCTTTTTTCGGTGAGCTGCAGAGGGTCCACAAAGGTGATCATCTGCCGGGAACCCATCGAGATGGGAACCGGCTGGATATCTCTGCGCAATCGGGGTTTGTTCATTACGTTTATCGTGCTTTTTCCCTGGGCTGCACCTTTTTCTTTTTCGGACGGGTCTTTCCGTTGGTGCCTCTCCATATCTTGCCGCGTTTGGACCTCTGGTCGCCTTTACCCATAGAGATTCCTCCTCGTCATTCTTACTCAGCTGCTCTTGACACAGCTGTTCATGTTCTATGCTACAAGACAACCCCCTCTATCCATGCCATCAGAAAGGGCATGACAGAGCTGTCTGTTCTTTCAACATGGACCCTGCATTATAACTGTACATGGAGAAGGTTTTCTCCCTGCAGATAATAAAATACCCTCCAGACAGCCTTCGGGCAAGTGTCTATTGATGAATAGCTGCAGCCGACAACGATAATCCTCATCAGAGCGCCAAGTGTCCTCGAATGAACCGGAAAGAACCCATCGAGGAGGGTGTCACTGGATCTCATGAAGGATCTGTTCCAGTTCCTTCCGGGCAAACACATACTGCTGCCTGCAGAACTGGCAGGTTATATCCACCAGGTCGTCATCTTGTATCATGGAGCGTATATCTTCGGGCCCCAGGGTAATCAATGCCTGTTCTATCCGGTCTCTGCTGCAGGTACAGGCAAAGCTCAGCGGCTTTTTCTCCAGTACGGTGAACGAAACATCCTGGAAGATGTCCGCCAGAAGATCTTCAGGCAGCTTTCCCTCACGGAGCTGCTTGGTGACAGGCTGCATGTTTTCTATTCTGTCGGCCAGGGTGTCGATGAGCTCTTCATCGGACGGAGGAAGGGACTGGATGAGAAATCCTCCGGCTGCCGAGACTTTCCCTCCGGGTTCCACAAAGACACCGAGGCCCACTGCCGAGGGGATCTGTTCCGATTCGGTGAGGTAGTAGGCGAGATCGGATGCTATCTCTCCCGTATAGAGGTGTACGACCCCCATGTAGGGTTTTTTGAGCTGCAGATCCTTTGTCACGGTAAGGTATCCCTGTGTACCCAGGGCGCCTGAGACATCAAGTTTACCGTTCTTCGGGGGGAGTTCCACCTCCGGATCGCCGACATAGCCGCGTACCGTGCCATTACTTTGCGCCTCGACAATGATCTTCTTGAGCGGTCCGTCGCCTTCGAATTTCATTGCGACCCGCTGATCGCTGTCCAGCAGCGCACCCATGAGTTCTCCTGCGGTAAGGGCCCGGCCCAGGGCTGCGGTGGCGGTCGGGTAGGTCCCGTGTCTTTCTCTGGCGTCATTTACCAGGTTCGTTGTGACACAGGCCATTGCAAGTATGTTTTTGTTTTTCGTGATGATACGTACCAGATAATCTTCCATAACTGCCTCGTGGATCTCATGATCTCTTCACATATGAATCGTCTGTTCAGGACAACCCTCAGCGATGCATCCGCCTGACCGGTCCTGACAGCTCATCTGCCGTCTATCAAATCGCCGATGGCTCCCAGAACAGACCCTTCTCCCTTGCGGGACCCGCCGGCAGAAGGGGCATGGGCAAGGATCCTGTCTGCCATGCGGGAAAACGGCAGGCTCTGCAGATATACGGTCCCGACTCCGCTCAGCGTTGCCAGGAACAGACCCTCTCCGCCGAAAAACATGGATTTGAGCCCTCTGGTAAGCTGGATGTCATAGTGTATGCCGGCAGTGAACGCAACAATACAGCCCGTGTCGACTATCAGGGTTTCTCCATTGAGCTGTTTCTCAATAACCGTACCGCCTGCATGCACAAAGGCCATGCCGTCCCCCTTCAGATGCTGGAGAATAAACCCCTCTCCGCCGAAGAATCCTGTGCCCAGGCGCTTGGTAAAGGCTATGTCTACACTGGTGCCCAGCGCTGCACAGAGAAACGCGTCCTTCTCGCATAAGAGCTCTCCGCCTGAGGCGGACATGTCGATGGGGACTATCTTACCGGGATACGGCGCTGCAAAAGCCACCCTCTTTTTCATACCCGATCTATTGGTGAAATGGGTCATGAATATGGACTCTCCTGTCAGGACCCGCTTGCCTGCACTCAGGAGCTTGCCCATGATCCCTGCATCAGGCCGCGATCCGTCACCCATCTTTGTCTCGAAGGTTATGCCGTCTTCCATATAGTTCATCGCACCTGCTTCGGCGATTACCGTCTCTGCCGGATCGAGCTCCACCTCCACGATCTGTATATCATCACCGATAATCTCGTAGTCCACTTCATGGCACTGCACCTTGTATGTTCCTCCTTTCTTCTTTGTTCCGACCATCAACAATCACTGTTATCAATACTTGGTTTTTTCATTGAGGTTCAACAGTAATCTCACTCAGGACAGCGGTGAACACATCATCTGCGTTTCCCGATTGCAGCTCCATCATCAGGACATCTCCACGTTTCTTTATATCTGTAATAAAAGCAGGTCCTTTGTATGCAACCGTTGCTATGAACGTTTTATCCGAATCGAGCAGGCTCATGACAATACTGCAGAACCTTTTTGAAAGACACTCCATCTTGCCTATCTCATCAATGATGACACATGGCGATCTGGCACCAAGGAAATCGATGCGTTCAATAAACTTCTCGAATCCTTTCACATCAACACCGTACTTGCCCACATGCAAAGGGCTTTGTATATCGACATGGGCAAGCAGGCCTCTTTGGCCGTCGAGGCTGAGAAGTTCAAAACCCTGCCTGATGCCCTGTTTTCTGATTTCGGCTGTATAAAATCCAACAGGATGGTTGTTCATCATTGTCCGGGCAAGCCTTGTGATGAGCGTTGTCTTTCCCGTCCCGGGATATCCGGTTATGAGGATATTCTTTCCTGAACCTGCCACATGTCACCTGTATGGAGTAAAACTGAATTCAGGCCGCTGAATCCGTCTTCGCGTATGCTACGCCGGACGAGAAGCACAGGGTTCATTCCCCACAGCTTGACGAAGATCCCGTATGTTTGCCCGGGGCTTCGTATAAGGGGTCCAGGGCTTGCCCTGGGGTTCATACCATTGATTAAACAAGCCGGTGGTGGTGCTACTCTTCTTAAAAGAGATTTTTACGAGTAACCCCTTTTTTCAGCAATCTCCCATTCACCCGGTACTCCGTCTTTTACCTATCCATTAATCCAGTACTCCAATATTCCAGTCTCACAGTATCATCTGCCTACACCAGCAGGTGTATATTCCCGAGATTCACATTTGTGAGCCCTTCATCAAGGGCAGCCTTCTGGCACCTAAGGGCGCTCTCTTTCGGGGTAAGCGGCATGTCCGAGAAATAGAAATGCGGATAGAACGCGATCAGGCTGTATGGCGTATCGGGGTCTATGCCGGCAATAAAGCGGGCAATGGACCTGACCTCTTCCTCATCGATGTACCCCGGGACCAGAAGCGTACTTGCCACGGCAAGCGGCGGGACAGGCCTTTGCTCCGCCTTCTGGACGAGCCTCTGAAAGTTTTCCAGGGGTCTCCTGTTCGAGGCACCGGTCAGCACGGTATGGAGGTTCTCATCCCAGGCTTTGAGATCGAACTTGATACAGCCACCGGAAAAAGATGCTATGTCGATCATCTCATCGAGGAGGTCAGGATGCATGGAACCGTTCGTCTCCCAGCATATCCTTACAATCCTCTCGGGATTCATTTCCAGGGCCAGGCGGGAGGCCTCCAGAGAAAAGGGAAGTTGAGGGCCTGGATCACCTCCGAAATAACAGATGCACGATGTCCTCTCGTCAACGCTTTCGGCAAGCTCCTCAGGAGTTCTGTACCGTTGGGGAAGGCCTTCCTGTTTGAACTGCCAGTTCTGGCAGAACAGGCAGTTGAACGAGCAGGCATGGAAAAATACCGCAAGGTTTCTGTAGCCAAGCTCCGGTCCTCTGCAGTAGGAGAACACAGGGTATCCGGCTCCGGTACCGCCGGGGCATACCCAGTCTGCGACACAGTTTGTGGGAAGGGGATCGTGATACCATGAGAGTTTCCCCTGCATTGTAGATGCCCCGGTGAGCCTGCCGTGTTCATTCGTCCTCAATCCGCAGTACCCCCTGCCCCCTTCAGGGATACGGCATTCGTTTGCGCAGAGCGTGCAGGGGATACCTTTAGGATCCCTGGGCGGAGTCAGGGGCAGATCGAAGGTGCTCCTGCTGTGAGCGTGAATGCTGCGTGCAATATCAATGGAATCTTCGGGCCTGTTGCGGATGCACGCAAGGCACACCTGGAGCTCTTTTGATATGAAAGCGGACGTCTTCCCGCATAAACTGCACCGGCCCATTACCTATAATTATAGAACGTTCAGGTATAAGGGACAAGGGCTGACTACCGGCATTAGGCACCGGGCGCTGGGCATTAGGAAAAACAAAAAATAAAAAAACAGAAGATGGGTAAACATTCCGAATTGCGGATTTCGAATTTAATCCGCCACGGTGGACAAAAAGAAAATACAGACGCTGGGCGCTTGGGAAAAACAAAATCTCCTGGAAAGAGCATATCGCCTGTCTTTAATGATGCTGTCCAGACGTCTACTATCAATGGCCTAGCGCTCGCCCCTTGCCGTACCTCTTCAAACAAATCCATCCCTGATTTTCTCGAACCTGTACCAAGTTTCCATTGTCGCCACCTTGAGATTGGCTCTATAGTAGTAACGTTCTCATCCAAAAAGCACCTTCATTCAGCATAAAAAGAAGCTGCTCAGATCGAGGAACCTTTTGAAGTGATATACAAGCTATAATTATCATTTGACACCTGTAATATCTCCCATTGGATCTGCGTTAATGCTTCAAGGAATCTCATGTCGTGGCTGATCAACAGCAAAGAACAACGGCAGTCGGCCAAAGCGCCTTCCAGACACTCTATGGAAATCAGGTCAAGGTGGTTGGTGGGTTCGTCCATCATAATCAGCCAGGGTTCTTTTAACAGGCCGAGGGCAAGCATGACTTTTCTGGTTTCACCCGGGCTGATCAACTTACTTTCAAGCAGGGTTTCCGGCCTGGAGCCGAGGCGGCTTATGATATTCATCACCCATCCCAGCTTCTCACCGGACATTGCATGCAATTCTCTCAACAACCTAGATGATTCATTTATATCCAGTTCCTGCGGCACATAAATCACCCGGTCATCGGGCATGGAAAGGGAAGAGAAGATGGTGGTGATTATCGTTGTTTTCCCGCATCCGTTGGGACCTGTCAAAGCGATCCGGTCCTGGGGCAACATATTCAGATCCGGATACATCAGCCGGGCCTTCTCACCCAACGGCAGATTACCTGCAGGAAGGTTCAGCAGAGATGCCCTGGGGCAGATGCTGCCCAACATAGTGATTCCAGTAGGATACTCTTTTTTGACAGGAATTCTGGAGATCTCCTCTCTCACCTTCTGCAGTCGTCCCTCCATCTGTTTCTGCAGCTTTCCATGAACCGAGTCCTTGCCGGTCATTCTGGCGGCATCAACCTTTGCCTTTGCATCGTGGTCTTTCGCAAGCAGGTGTCTTTTAGGGTTTAATCGAACCGACCTCGAGGCCTTGTGTTTGCGCCGGGCGTGTTCCCGTTCGAGTTTGTCCAGTCTGGCCCTTGCCGCATTTAGCCTGTTTATTGCAGATGCTTTCTCCAGTCGGGCCTGATAAGCGCCGGAAGAATAATTTCCGGGTCGCAGGATAGCTGTGGGAGGGTCGATAAAAACACATTCCCTGCAAAGATTGTCCAGGAGTTCCCTGTCATGACTGACGAGCAGGCCGATTCCCTTGTATTTTTTCAGAGCACGGAAAAGCAGGCTTCGTGTAGCCGAATCCAGGTGATTGGTGGGTTCGTCAAGGGCCAGCAGATCAGGCTGCCGATACAGGGCTGCTGCAATCTGAAAACGCTTCCGCTCGCCATGGCTCAATGTCTCCCAGCGGAGCAGATCTTCCTGCTCCAGATCGAGATCGGCTTTCAGAATGAGTGAATCCCGGTCACTGGCATCCATGAGCAAAGCTGCCCCTTCGGGAGGGTCGTCCGTGCGCTGCGGGCAATAGCTGGACAGTTCCGGCATGTCGATGAAGCCAGAGTCTGGTCTCAGCTTTCCACAAGCCAGTAAAAGAAGGGTGGTCTTGCCGATACCGTTGGGGCCGACAATCCCTGTCCACCCCTCCAAGAACCGGACGTTTACCCCGCTCAGGAGTTCACTTGTCATGGAATCATAGGAAAAACCCACATCTTCGAAACGTAAAATTGGATGATATGTCATTGTCTGCACCTTTCAATATTACCCAGGCCAATGCAGGAAGGGATGATCTCTCAACGGCCCGTGAACAGGTGCTATGGATGGTCTGAATGATCTTAAACAGCCGCTTTGTTCAATCCCCTTCCAGACTGCCTGGTTTTCGGGAAGAGCCTATAGCTTTCCCTCGAACGTCTGCGCTTTGGGGACATGTTTTATTAGCGGTTGTTCTCCATCTTCGATTCACTCCTGATATATTGATTAGAGAAACTAATCAATAAGGCTGAGCTTGTCAATATTTACCTGATGAGATTGCTGTCGTGCTTAAATGCAGGAAACAGAGATCCATATTCACTGATCCGGAAAGAAGGGGGCTCCATTAACTAATTAACTTGACAAGTTGATTGGGTAGGAACGAGAGGGAACTCATGCTTTAAAACCAATCTATGAACCTCCATACAATCATTCCCGGCGCATTTTTTCTCGTCGTTGTGGTTTTTTTCTTAGATTCGAAATGTTTTTCCCAGCACCTGCTTTTATCTTTCCTGGCGCCCAGCCCCTGTTTTTCTCTTTTGCCTGAACCACCGGTTTGACTTACTCGCGAGAGGGAGATCACTTTTGACTTCATGTTGACAATAATATTTATTAATAGTTGACAATAAGTTGACGATAGATATTATATCATTATGGACACGAAAGAGAAAATACTCCAGTTAATAAATGAGAAAAAATCGGCATCCGGCACAGAAATAGCCAGACATTTAGATATATCAAAACAGGCGGTAAACAAGCACATCAAGACCCTTGTCCGGGAACACAAGATCCTCAAAAAAGGTGTTACCAAGGGGGCAACATACATCCTTGCAGACGAAACAACACCCGCAACTACCCTGCCGAAAATTAATGATAAACTCGAGCTCAAGGGGCTGGAAGAGCATGAAGTATTCAAAAATATCGAGCTGAGAACAAACCTCGGAAATCTTTTGAGCGAACATGCTCTCACCATTGTCCGGTATGCATTCACAGAGATCCTGAACAATGCGATCGATCATTCCGCTTCACAGACATGCTCAGTACAGCTTATTTTCGATCAATACGATGCTAAATTTATCATCAGGGATTTTGGTATCGGCATCTTTCATTCAATCATGTCCAAGTTCGGAATGAAAGATGAGCAGGAAGCCCTTGGAGAACTCCTCAAGGGGAAAAAAACCACCATGGCCGAGAGACACTCCGGAGAGGGTATTTTCTTCTCATCCAAATCAGCGGATACAGTTGCTTTTCGATCTCACAACATCAACCTTGTTTTTGATAATCTGAAAAACGATGTCTTCGTAGAGCAAAAAAGGTTTATCAAAGGGACCGAGGTTCGGTTTTCCATCAGCAGAAACTCCAAAAGGGACCTCGCAAACATTTTCTCTCGATACTCCCCCGAAGAATATGACTACAGGTTCGAAAGAACCAGAGTCATGGTAGACCTCCTGGCCGGAGATTACGTCTCCAGATCAGAGGCAAAACGACTGCTGGCCGGTCTTGAAAATTTCAAAGACATTATTCTCGATTTCAAAAAAGCCTCCTCAATCGGACAGGGATTCGCCGATGAAATATTCAGGGTTTTCCAGAACGATCATCCTGATATCCGGATAATGGTTGAAAATACAAACCCGGTTATCCAACAGATGATCAGCCATGTGGTTGACAATAAATAATTATATACTGTTGACAATAAGTTGATAATCGGTGCGGCATCGAGAAAGATTCATTCCCGATTTTTCCTCAGGGACAGAAATAAAGGGGACGCCTCAACCACAATGTAGCGTGCTTTGCAAGATCGGTTCTCAATTTGTACACATCTTCTGCTTCTTATCCAATACTCCATTTTCTATTGCCCAGCGCTTATTCTTATAGATCTTTGTGGTATAAGGTATGGGGTTTGAGAGTGCAGGATATAAGGCGAAAGTTTAAGAGTGAAGATTTCGTGCCTCGAATAACTCGGACCTTGGTACCAGGAAGGTATACCTTTCATCAGGTTATCTGTACTTCTCGATAAAATCCGAAAACCAGCGGTTTACTTTATCATTCAATTTTTGAATAAATTCTGCCTGTCCGTGGTGCAGAAAATCGTAAATCACCTGTGCCATTTCCGGTGTTCTCAGGTAACCGAAACTTTTATGCGGATTCCTGATCCCATGATTCTCAAAATCATTTTTCACCATAATATCAACGGCTCGAATGTTTGCTGAATTTTCAGCATAATCGTCATTCAGCGTTGCGTCAAAGGCAATCATATCGTTCTGATCGGTAAAATTGAACCAGTTCCGTTTAACATTTTCAGGGGTCCGTATTTTATCGAAATTGGTGACGCTCTGCTGCTGTTCAGCGAATATCCGTCCGACAATCACCGGCAATCCCAATGGCGATCCTGCAGTTATGAACGTATTGATAGAAACATCGGGCGCCGTGTGAAACAATACGTCATACGCTATTATTGATCCCATTGAATGGCTTAACAAAAGAATATCCTTGCCTTTATACCTTCGAAGCGTATCTGCCAGGCGGTTTCTGATCTCGTGACGGCGGAATGTGATTTCAGAGTCTTCATCGGAATCGGTAAAAGCATAATAAGCTTCCATGTCTTTAAAATAGCGCTTTATTAATTTGTTCGTAATCGATGAAAAATTCAGGGTCATGTCCTCATTAAGAACCAATTTATCCATTTGGTTCTCAAGGTATCCCCTCAGTTTTTCCCGGATTGGTCCGCGCTGATTTTCAAATATTTTTCTTCCGGGAGTATAGGCTTCGTCCAGGAACAACGGATCTTTTGGATCGGTAATATTAACGTCAAGCGGTTTTTCATGGACGATATCAGCCCAGTAAAACAATTCAAAATCAAAGAAAACCTGGGGCTTATCAATCCGCCTGAAACCTTCACGAAGGGACTGACACCACCATTGCCGCAGAATTTCCTTCGGAGGTTTATTCCCCAACCCATGTACGCCGATAATTATTTTTGACATCGTTTTAAGCACTCAATATTCAATTGCGCCTTCCATTCTCTGCTTTTTTCTCTGTAGTGAAAGAACAATAAAGGGGATGTATCTATTTTCTCCACATCCAATCTCAGAAGAAAAATAGAAACGTCCTCTTTTTTGCTCGTCGTTGTGATTCTTAGTTTTCTTAAATCCGAAATATTTCCTTCACCTTATACCTTACACCTCAGACCTTACACCTTAAGTCTCACCTCTTCCAGAATCCCCTGCAATGCCGTCCCCGCTTTCTCCCGCACAATCACATCGCACATATCGTCGAGTGGGGTCTCGGAGAGGTTTATGATGGCGACAAAGGCACCGTTCTGTTTGGCGTAGACAGGCATATGGGCTGCTGGCTGAACAACCAGGGTCGATCCCACCACAACGAAGGTCTCGGCCTCCCGGCTCAGCTGCATTGCCCGCTCCACCTCTTTTTCAGGCATTGCCTGACCGAACGAGATCGTATCGGGCTTGAGATATCCGCCGCATTCACACTCCGGGGCAACATCACCGGATTCGATCCGTCTGATGGCATCTCTCAGGCCAGAGAGCTTTCCGCATTCCATGCAGCGCACCCTCAGGCTGTTGCCGTGAAGTTCCACCAACATCTCATCGGGGAAACCTGAAGCCTGATGAAGACCGTCGACATTCTGGGTGATCACCGCTTCGATGAGCCCCATCTCATGGAGTGCGGCAAGGGCCGTGTGACCTGGATTCGGCCTGGCATCCTTCAGATCGTTGTACATCGCCGCCTTGCGGCGCCAGTATTCGATCCGGGCAGCCCTGGACGACATGAACTCGTCAAAATACACCGGCCTGAACTGTTCCCAGAGACCGCCCTGGCTCCGGTAGTCCGGGATGCCGCTCTCGGTGGATATGCCTGCACCGGTGAAGAAGACGTTTTTCCCTCCTGCCAGGATCCTGCCGGCAATGAGCTCTGTTCCCTCACTGTATGAATTCATCCCTGCCCCTTTTAAGCTGCTCAATTCAATATCTCATAACTGCTGATCTGAACACTCGAGTGGAGAGAACTCAGGATCCTTTCCAGGAGTATCCCTTCATTCGTGTTATAGGAGTAGCCGAATGTCGCCCTCACCCCGAGCGAGGTAAACTGCACAGCCCTGTCCAGTGCAATGGGAAGGCTGTCACCCTGAAGAAGGCACCCGACGATAACACTGGTGAATGCATCGCCGGTACCCGGATAGTTTGCAGGAAGGTAATCACACATGACCTTCCAGAACCGGTTATCGCCGGCATTATATGCGATGACAGACGTCTTCTTTGCATATCCCTTCTCCGGGACGCTGGTAACGATGACCTGCTCCGGTCCCATCTGGGCCAGCTGAAGTATCCAGTCTTTCACTTCCGCCTGATCTATTGAGCTTGGATACGCTTTGCCGAGGAGAAGCGATGCTTCGGTAATATTCGGGGTAATGATATCAGCCTGCTTTATCAGGGACTGCATCTCTGTAACCATGTCTTTGTTCAGCGGACCGTATAGGGCCCCATTGTCCCCCAATACCGGATCAACGATCACCAGTTGATCCTGCTGAGAAAAATGATCGATAAAATCAGTCACAATATCGATCTGCCGCGGTGATCCCAGGAAGCCGCTGTAAACAGCATCAAATGATATCCCCAGCTGCTTCCAGTGCCGGATGTAGTCACTCATCTCTCCGGTAAGGTCGATAAAGTGAAAGTCTTCGAACTTGCTGTGGGTCGAAAGAACCGCCGTAGGCAGCGGACACACCTGCACTCCCATAGTAGACAGAATAGGGATAACAACAGTGAGCGATGCTCTCCCGAACCCGGATAAATCATGTATTGCAGCGACCCTCTTGACCGGACTTTTCATGGTATCACCTCATCAGAATCAATTGTAACCCATTCATACTTCATCAAGCAACGCTACTGACTGCGATATGACTGCGCTCCGTTTGACTCTTTGTATGGGCGTGCATTTCTATAAGCACGTGTCTGTCCCCGCTGCCCACTGCGGGGTAAGAGGCCCCGAAGTGTGCCCGGGACCTCTGCCTCACAGGTGGTTGCATCAATACATATTGTTGATGATCTCATCGTAATCCTTGAGGATTACGCTTTTCTTTGTCTTCTGCGTGGGTGTGAGCTGCCCGTTCTCTTCGGTAAAGCGGCGGGCAAGGATGGTGTATTTTCTGATCCTCTCGAAGCCTTCAAGCTGTTCGTTTGCGGCCTCGACATCCTTTGCGATAAGGTCTGTGAGCATGGGCTGTTTCACAAAGTCCTCACCCACGCCGGTACAGATCTTCATGCCGCCGATATCCTCGTAGACGAGTTTGTCTTTTTCATACGCGATATTCTCCCGGTCGAAGAGTTCCCTGAAGTAGTTGAAATTCGGGACCACCAGGGCAGAGATGTAATTCCTCTCGTCGCCGATCAGGAAGACCTGCTCGATCACATGGCTCAGGGAAAACAGGTTCTCGAGTTTTGCAGGTGCAATGTTTTTCCCCACCGCGGTGCAGATAATGGCCTTTTTCCTGTCCACGATCCTGTAGTATCCGAACCGGTCCTTTTCCACCACATCCCCGGTCTTGAACCAGCCGTCAGGGGTGAACGAATCACTAGTCTCTTCAGGCAGATTCAGATATTCGCTGAAAATGCCCGCACCGGAGATCTCCAGCTCGCCGTCGTCGGCGACCCTGGCAAAAGAGTGGTTGGCCTCCACTCCCATATACCCGGGTTTGCACGCGGTGATGGGATTCAGGATACAGGCGCTGGCGCTTTCGGTAGAGCCGTACCCCTCCACCACGGCAAGGCCCAGAATGTAATAGAATTTCAACAGGTCCGGGGAAATCCCGGCGCTGGCTGAGAACGAGTACCGAAACCTGCTGCCGAAGAGCGAGCGCACCTTGGCAAAAAGTTTGTCCGCGAGTTTGTACTGGATCTTCAGAGCAAGCGGCAGCCTGGAGACCAGGTCATAGTCCGGCGACATATTGTACGTGTCCCCATGGTCCCGCCGGTAGTCCAGGGCCTTCCTCCCGACGGATACCGCCAGGTCGAAGAGCTTTTTCTTCAGCGGGCTCCCGCTCATCTTCTCCTGGAAGGTGATGAATATCTTTTCATACAGGCGGGGCACACAGTTGATCCAGGTGGGATTGTACTTCTGCATGTCTTCAAGCAGCGTGCCCGGTTTATCCGCATAGGCGATACATGCCCCCTTGAACAGGGCAAGCAACTGGCATGAGCCGCGCTCGAAGATGTGAGACAGGGGGAGATAACACAGGGTGACGTCCTCGTGCGTTATGGCCATGCCGCCTCTGGTGAAGAATTCCTCCACCCCGTCAAGCCGTGAGGAGACGCACCAGTGGGTCAGGATAACCCCCTTGCCTTTTCCTGTGGTACCGGATGTATAGAGGATCGTGCATCGGTCATCGAGGGTTACACTCTGCCATCGCTCTTCATAGGCGGCGTAATTGTCCTCTTTCCATCTCCGTCCTCGTTCCATCAGCTCGGCAAACCCCATCACCCGTTCGTCGCTTCCGGCATAGGAGAGATCCATGACGATGATCTTCTCGAGCCTTTCGAGCTGATCAAACCCGGCCAGCACCATATTCAGGTTGTCTTCACCGTCGACAAAGAGATACCGGCAGCCGGAATCGTTGAGAATGTAGGAGACCTCATTGAAGGAGAGCGTCGGGTAGATGGTCACGATCACCCCGGCGCAATTGGCAATCGCGATGTCAGCCTGGGTCCAGTACGGGCTGGACCTGGACATGATCGCCGCCATCTCCTGCCTGGCGAACCCGAGGCTCAAGAGTCCGCAGGCAATGTCCTCCACCCGCTCGCGCAGCATGGCATAGGTCATCCTGCCCCCGGCATCTCCCTGGTACAGGTCCGGGTTGAATTGCTGGGCCGGACGGGATGGGAATCTCTCACAGGTTTCATAGAAGGACTGACAGACCGGTTTTAAATGTTTGTTTTCTTGATGCAGTTCGCTCATAGTCACTACCTCCTGAAGAGAAAATGTACATCAAAGACTCGTTATTGATCAATCCTTATTCAAGATACAACAAGGCTTTGTGTGCGATGACGCTCTTTTTCACCGGGGGGGCGTACAGCCGGGACACCCTGCCTGATAACAGATCGTAGGTGTTCACATAGTTTCTGTCCGTGAGTTTCTGCCCGTACACGCTGAACTGAACGATCGGCTGATCATTGGGGTTGCCGGTGCGGTGAATACCTGCATTGAGCGGCAGCACTGAGTAGGTATCGCCTGGCTGGATCAGGTTCCGCTCACACTCGACAATGCGGGCATAATCCTTCCTGGAACCGCTGTCCTCCCTCCTGTAGTTGATGACCTCGAGATCCCCCAGGGCAGGACCGATGACCCCCCAGGAGTTGTGATCATGGATGGGGTCGTACTCGTGAGCATCCCAGAGATAGATCCTCAGGGAAAAGAGTCTTTCCGGGTCGCGATAGAGGATGATCTCACTGTCGAACATGGTGGCATAGAAAATATCCGGGTAATCCTTTCCGGCCACAATATTGCTCAGAATACCCCTGATCAGCGTCCTGTCCGCCATGATGTCCGGGAGTTCCTGTTTCATGTACGAGATGCGCGATGCATTGTCGCTGAGACCCTCCAGTCCCTTTTTCCACCGGGAACACAGTGATACGATCTCTTCAGATATACGCATACTATCCCCCGCACATACATGGGTTAACCGTATTCATGGCGATCCGTTCTCAATCCTCACATACTGATCATAGTAGGCAGCGCCGCTTCCCATGTCAGTAAGGCGCGCCTCTACGAGCCGGTTGGCTCCCCCGCCGAGTTTCATCCAGTCTCCCCGGCGGTACAGGACGGTGTTTTTATGAAGGCCTGGCAGCAGCTCCACAATAACCTTGAGACGGCCCAGCTCAGAGACCAGGAAAACATCCTTTTTAAGGTCAATCATCTCCAGAGACGGGCAATCCGGGGAGACCCACACCCTGGGAGGCATTATCTGGTGATCCGGGAGAATCTGTGAATGCACCGCTTCCTTTCGGATCAGGGTAAGAAGACGCAGCGGAAATTCCTCAGGAGGAGACGGTTCTGCGTGCAGGACAGTGGAAAACCGGTATTTCTTGTCGGCATGATCGAAGTTCATCCCCTCATACGCGATCACAGGCCCCCTGGCCCTGACAAAGCCCTTTTCCTTCAGTTCTTCCAGCGAGATATCGAGGACATCTGTTTCAAGCGACAACCGCATACAGGAGGAGACATCCAGAAGGTCTATCACGGGATCCAGCCGTTTTCCCACTTCCGAGAGGATCCAGTGGTCGCTCCTGGCCATGCCCGGGGGATTCCGCAAGGCCTTTGCATGGTGAACATAGTCATGGAGATAAGAGGCAACAACATCCTCCTCTTCCAGTATCAGAGCAGGAGGAAGAATAAGGTCCGCACGTTGCGCGGTATCCGTCATAAAGGCATCCACCACAACCTTGAACTCCATGTGCTCGAACGCCTGTACCGCAAGGTTGGAATCGGGCACCTGATTGATGAGATTTGCCCCGTCCACCCATATCATACGTATAGGCGGATCAGCGGCGTCCAGGATGTCCCGGGCGATCATGGGCATCCTGAGCATCCTTCCCTCAGCCCTTTGCGCAGGCCGCGCCCAGGAGAGGTTGAAGTTTCTCATTGAATTGAGGTGGAAATAGGTCCCGGCGCCTGCCCGCCCGATATTGCCCGAGAGCAGGGAGAGGGCATTGATAAACCGGACATTCTCGCCGCCGAAGCTGTACCGCTGCAGTCCCGCGCCGATCAGCGTCGCAACCGGACGGCCCTGCGTATAGGCATCATAGAGAACCTGGAGATCGTCGGAGCTGACCTCGCAGATATTCAGGAGATCGCCCACGGAATACCTCAGCATCATGTCCCTGAATTCATCCCAGTTGTACGTATGGGAGACAACAGCGTCCCCGACAGCTGACCGCTCCATGAGAAGCAGGGCTGCAGAGGCTGCCAGGAACCTGTCGGTGCCGGGCCGGATCTGAATGAGGGTGTCACTGTAGGGCCTGTTCCCGTCGCCTCCCGGGGATATGGTGATGACCCGGGCACCGTTTTTTCTCGCCTGCCTCACGAAATAGGCCGTATGTACCGAAGAACGTGAGAGATCCTTGCCCCAGTTGACGATCGTGGACGCCCGGGCGAGCTGGGAGATGTCATTCTGCTGCCTTCCCCCAAAGTCCCTCATACAGGCACCGTACCCTGCCGAGTCGCACAGCGAACCCCGCACAAGGGTGGCACCGAGCGTGCCGAAGAACAGACCTCCTGCCTGCTTCACCACCCCCTTGGCTCCCTCACCGTGAAAATACAGGATGGAAGACGGCTCGCTCAGATAGTGCCGGATCTTCTCTGCACAGAGATCGAGGGCATCATCCCAGCTGATGGCCTCCCAGTTCTGTCCGGCTCTTTTAAGCGGCTGCGTGATCCGATCCGGGCTCATGAGCCTCTGAAGATGAGTGTTGATCTTGGAACAGGCAAATCCTCTGGTTACCGGGTGATCCGGATTGCCCCTGGCATGGACCTTTCCGCCTGAGTCTTCGGTGATGACGAGTGAGCACGCATCCGGACAATCCAGCGTGCATGCGGTTATCTGATCATATTGTCCCATACAAAAACACCCTCTCTATAAGAATATTCAGGCACCGAAATATTTCAAGAATGTCGAGCAGCACAAGCAGATATGTTTATTGACTTTTGAAGGTCATTAACTTATTATTTTTTAAACTATATGTGGTTATCTTTAGTTTGTAATAAAAAGAGCAATAGCAAGATTCAAGCACTTCACAGCCTAAAAGACAAGGTTATAATAATTTTATGAACATCCATCAGCTAAAAAGCTTTTATGTGTTGGCCCAGAAAGGGAGTTACAGTCTGACAGCTGAAGCGCTCTATATAACGCAACCCGCAGTAAGTGTCCATATCAAGGCCCTTGAACAGTTCTTTGGCGTAGTTCTTTTTGAGAAAGTTGCCAAAAAATTTGTTCTGACTGAAGCTGGACATGCCCTCTATCAGTACTCTGAAAAGATCTTCAAACTCATCAACGAAACAGAAAGAACTCTCAAAGAATTCAACTTACTTGAGCGAGGAAGCATACATCTGGGGGCCAGCAGCAATATCGGCGTGTATATGCTTCCCTCAATTCTGGGCCAATTCAAGAATAAATACCCCAAGATCCATGTTGATGTATCCATCGGAACCACCAGAGTTGTTGAACAGAAGATATTGAATTATGAGGTTGATATTGGTATTGTGGAAGCCCATGTCATAAGCTCGGAGTTGTTCCTGGAACACTGGAAGGATGAACGGCTTGTCCTGATAACCTCACCCAAACATCCCTGGGCAGAGCGTAAAAAAGTTGCACCCGAGAAAGTCAAACAGGGCCAGTTCGTAGTTGGGGAGAGCGGGTCGGGCACGGGCTATGTAATTTCGAAGCAGTTCCCCTCGTTAGCAGCTGAATTCAATGAATTCTTGCGGCTGGGAAGCACGGAAGCGGTAAAAAGGGCCGTGGAGGAAAATCTCGGTGTTTCCATTGTCGGAGAAAGTACTGTCTCCAGGGAATTAGAGGCGGGAATCCTGTCCTGTATTGAGATAGAAGGCATTGAACTTTTCAAGGAGCTCAATATAGTTTTCCGGAAGGGAAAGCTCCTGACACCCGCTCATAAGGAATTTATTAAATTTATCAGTGAGTAAGAATTATACTAAGGCACATGGATTAGATGGAAAGCAATAAACCTCTTGTATATTATACTTATAAGGCATCTTCCCAAGCCAAGGAACTGCTTGATCCGTTCTGTGAAGTGTATGAACATGATGAATCCCAAGATCTCTCAAAGAATGCCCTGATTATGCATGCTCGGAAGGCTCATGCCATATGCTGCCGTGTGTCGGATATCATAGATGAAGAGATAATCAATTCATGCCCGGAGTTGAAGGTTATTTCTCTGGCCGGCAGGGGACCCGACAACATCGATGTTTCGGCAGCAACCCGCAGGAACATCTGGGCCACAACTGCAATTGAATGTGTTGAACCTACTGCTGACCTGGCCTGGGCGCTCCTATTGTCTGTTGCCAGGAAGATAACTTCAGCCGATTCCCTCGTGCGATCCGGCAGATTCAAGGGATGGACTCATCCACCACCTTTCTATGGGAGTACGGTTGTGGGGAAAACCCTTGGCATCATCGGGATGGGTCATTTAGGTATCGCCATTGCACGGCGTGCACGGGGGTTTGATATGACGATACTGTATTATGATACTCACCGTTATGTAGAAAACCTGAAGGAAGAATATAACATGACCGCTCTTCCCCGCGACGAGCTATTAAAACGATCCGATTTTATTTGCCTTGCGTCTCCTCTTAATGAGCAGACATTTCATCAGATATCCACGAGGGAACTCTCACTGATGAAGTCAACCGCCTACATTATCAATCCCTCCCGAGGTTCGGAGGTGAATGAACAAGCCATTGCTGAATCCATTGATCAGGGACGTCTGGCCGGGTATGCGGCCGATGTGTTTGAGATGGAGGATACCCGTTTTCCTGATCGTCCCCAGTATGTAAATCAAAAACTTATAGAGCTTTCCGACCAAACTATTTTTACCCCTCATCTGGGAACAGCAGTTCCCGAATTCAGGATAGAAATTATGAAGATGCAGGCACTTAACGTCCTGCAGGCATTGCGTGGAGAAAAACCGGCAGGAGCAATAAACTGTGTACGCCCCCAAAAGCCGGCACTGATCGGTTAGCTGGTTCTTCAGTTATCTCAGGAACCGACAATGGCAACGATTGTCCGCATCGAAACTGCTTAAAAAAACGATGCTATCTTCCCCATGGCGAGATCGCCTTGCGCATCAAACAGACATCATGAACGAGCTGTCCACCCTGGCTGTCAATATACGATTTCAGGTATGTTCTCTCTCTGGGAATATTCCCGATCTGACATTTTCTGATACCAAACTTTTCCTTCATGAGTTCAGCTGCGTTGCAGATCAGGGCCTTCTCGATCACGTCCCGGTCTTTTTTCGCCTTCCTGCTTACCGCAATCTTGAAGATCTTCGCTTCATCAATCTGCTCGAGCTTTTTCACCACCTCTTCCCTGCTCAAATAGAGAGCCTTGCGGCCTTCCTTTATCAGTAATGGATAAATATTGGGCCACCAATGAATGAATCCCACGGTCTCCCCATTCCTTTCAGCAAAAAGGATATACTCATCCTTGTTGAGCAAATGGGGATATTCCGAGTACCAGACCCGGGGCCAGCCAAAGACATTCTGATACCAGAACCCGTAATGACCAAAATCATATAGACAGTCGTCGCTTGAAGCCCACACCTTGTAGTAGCGCCTCATATCTTCCTCATCTTCAGACCTGTATTCGCGCACTCTTATCCCCTCAACAAGGTGCTCCATGACGAGATCATCCACGTTCATCTCGAAACAATTTGTAGTCCGGTGAAGAGTAAACCCGTTATGTTCGAGTATCTGCTTCCAATCAAGCGTATTGTAGGTGTTGACAGCACAGGATGTTGATGGGAAAAATATTCTGGAGTTGATCTGGGCATATACTTCTGCCTCAATAGCGTGCACCCCTGCTCTCCAGCCAAGATCCACTATTTCCTTGATCAAATGTGAGATAAGCTTCTCTGCTTTTCTCTCCTCTTTGGGAAGCAGCATCAGCCTGGTTACCCGGAGAAGTTTTATCTTTCGCCATCGACTTGTCGTGACATAGGGAAAACAGTAAAAACTTGCAGCAGGAGCCCTGGTTTCTGCATCACATACGCAAAAACCCTGAATGCTCGATGGCAGGGGCAGCTCCAACGGCAGATAATAGGGATCTCTTTTATAAGCCCAATCAAAAATGTTCAGGCAATCAGCATCGATCCCGAATATACGGTATTGTTGCGTGTTATACAAATTCCACCTCTCCCAAGATTCGGCTGGCACCTTTAAGGTAAAGAGCCTTCATTTCCTGAAACCCATTGGTTTTGTTTCTGAAAATCCAATTGTCGGGTATGAGGGAGCCGTATTTCTTCATAAGATGAGAATAGGCATCGCGCTGGACCGAGGAAAATATATCGAACTGTCTCAGCTCTTTCCACCTGTCTCTTCTCTCAAGATAATCTTTATAGAGCACCACTGCATCCGTATCAGGATACGGGGTCATGATCCACAGCTGTGTCTTTGCACCCAGCCTCCTGAGCTCACTCATCAGATCGAAAGTCGATTCCACCTCTTCTTTTGTCTCCGTGGGGATGCCGATCATCGCAGATACCGTGGGCACAAGGCCCAGACCAACCTCCTGCATGATAAGATCCTTGATATACTGATTATCAACCCATGAGGGGAAGCCCTTGCGCAAAAGCTTGAGCAGACGTGGGGAGGCACTTTCAATCCCATGATATATCCCCTGACATCCTGCATCCCTCATGGCGATCAAAAGCTCGTGGTCAACCCGGTCAATCCGGGTCAGGCAATCAAATGGGATCGCCTGATCCTTTAGCAGGGCAAACAGTTCCAGGGCCCATTCGCGATTTGCTGTGAGGTCATCGTCTTCAAACCGTATGAAGCCAAGATCATAGGTCTTCGCAATCCACTTGATCTCTTCCAGGATATTCCTGGGGGACCGTCTCCGCTGATACCTCCACAGCTTGTTGGCGGAACAGAAGATGCATTTGTAGGGGCAGCCTCTGCTGGCGACAATGGAAAACACATACCGTCTGTTCAGGGGCTGGTATTTCTCTATCGACCCAAGGAGATGGTAGGCGGGGAATGGGACCTCGTCGAGGTCTCTTATCAGGGGTCTGTCCGGGGTGTGATAAACGATCCCGTCCTTTCGGTAGGAGATACCCTGTACTTCGTCCAGAGGTCTGTTCTCATCGAGCGCCTCAACAAGCTCGACAAAAGTCTTTTCCCCCTCTCCCCTGACCACGATGTCTGCCGGGCATAGATTCATCATTTCTTCAGGCTGATATGATACATGGACACCGCCCAATACAATTTTTACATCCGGATGTTTTTTCTTATACAGCCTCACAAATTCTAAACAGAAAAGCAGATGTACCGTCCAACAGGTGATGCCCAGCACTTGAGGCTCTGCTTTCTCTACAAGCTCCACGGATCGTTTGAAGATACCGGTTGGTTCAGTCAATTCGAGGTTGAGGTCCACAATACTGACATCATCAAAACCATTATGAATCAGATTCGAAGCAAGGTATGAAACACCCAGGGGGTAAAGTTTGCTGGGTGTGTAGAATTGCCATGGCGGATTAATAAGGGTTACGTTCATATCAGCATATATCCGTGGATCTGTATTTTCAATATCTATAAACGATAGATACATAATACTATAATCCCATGAACACTCCAATCAAGGCGATCATGACCAGAGGCATTGTCTTCAATGACGTTTCGGATGAGATTGATCCATTATCACTGCCATTGCTCGTTTCGCCAGAAAGGTGCTCTGTTTGGTTGGGACTTTCTCATAACTGTCTTCATTTAGAATGAGGACCCCGACACCTGTACGAGGTCCTCATTCAAGGAGGCTTCACCTTATGGAGAAAGGGCGGACAAATGTTCGGCACACATAAACACAGTCCGCCCACCAAGCTATTCCCTTACGATATTGACAAGGATTATTCCAAGAACCGTGCATCCGGCCAGCAGCCCGAACACGAGGGGCCAGCTTTTTGTTGCTGTCAGGATGCCACCGATAATGACACCTTGAGCTCCCGCCCCCATATAGTTAAAGAAGTTCACGGTTCCGACACAGGTCCCAGCCATTTTTCTGCCCCCGAAGTCACAGGCCGTAGTAAAAACAAGGCCGACGGCACCAAGGACAAAGAACCCTCCCAGCACGAGCAGGCCGAACGCGAGGGGAAGACCTAATGTCTTCAAGCCGAAGGTTGCAAGGATTATCATGATTAAGGTAAAGGCAATCATGTAGATGGTGAGTGCCTGATATCTCTTGGCCTTGAAAAACTTGTCTGATATCCATCCCGCGATGATCGGGCCAAACATCATCCCCAGGGGCAATGCTACCGTGGCAATGGGGATCTTTTTCAGGTTGATGCCTGCAGTCTCGGCATAAAACAGGGGAATCCATGTCAGGAGCCCGTATCTGCCCATGTACAGCATGAAGGATGCGACTGCCACGGCGACAAATTTCCAGTTACAAAGGAGCATTTTCCATGCTTTTACGCCCGCTATGTCAGAGTCTTGTAAGCATTCAGCCTTGCCTGAAATCGAATCTGTCATTGTTTCATTGTATCGGGGGAAACCTGCATCTTCAGGTTTGTGTCGTGCAAATACAAAGAAGGCAATGGTCAGCGGGAGCGTACAGAAAAGAAGCGGATAGATAAACGCGGCTCTCCATCCGAACTTGGCTACCACCGTACCGGTAATCAGCCATACGAACACCGAGGCAATCCCCATGGATGTTGCAAAGATACCTGTTGCAAACCCCCTTTTGGCTTTCGGGTACCATTGGGTTATCATCATGTTCGTGGGGGCATATGCCTGGCCCTGTACGAACCCGTTGACGCCCCATGGGAACAGCATCGCTGTAATATTTGAAAGACTTGCCACAATGATGTTCAGGATTGTTGTCCCGACACCGCCAATAGTGTTCATGATTCTGGCTCCAAAAATATCGCCTAATCGTCCGCTCATCAGTGTTCCAAACGCATAGGACCAGAACAGTACAGTTGCGCCTAATCCCGCCTGCAGCTTTGTGATACCGAGGTCTTTAATCATCCAGGGCATGCACATGCCCCAGTTAAGGCGGCCAAGGTAATAAAAACTGTACCAGAAAGCCACCAGAATGACGACTCTCCACAATCTGTATCTGTCATACCTTAGCTGTTCGCTCTCTGACAGTCCGAGCCCTACAAATTCAGGAAATCTTTCTGCCATTTTTGGATTTGTATTCATTCGTCTCACCTCTGTTTTTTTAAAAAGAGGAGTTCACAAAGAACGTTTTGTAAACTCCTCCATAAAGGATAGATCAGGGGGGCGTTTTTATGGAATGCCCCATTTAAGATAGAACCTGCCAAGGTTTTATCTCATCAGACCGGAGACGGGACTCCCAGCCTTTTCGCATAATAGGGGATGGTCCGCTTCAATCCCTCCACCAGATCATATTTCGGCTCCCAATCCAAGACCTCCTTGATCCTTGTCAGGTCCGCCTTGGTCTCCACCTTGGCCTCCCCGGTCCTCAGGGGCACGTATTTGATCTCTGATTTACTGCCGGTGAGTTCAATGATGAGCTCAGCTACCTTCTTTACCTGTGTGGCCACGCCTGTCCCGGCATCCATAATCTCGCCTATGGCTTTGTCACATGGCGCTTTCATGCACGCATCCACGATATCATCGATAAAGACGAAGTCTGAGGCCTGTTCACCGTCACCCATTACCGGCAGAGGTTCGTTCATAAGGGCTGCTTCGATAAACGTCGCCATCATCTTTCTCCCTTCACCGGGTTTGTATGAATTCGCCTCCAGAATAGCCCTCTCCCTCGGCCCAAAGCAGTTCTGAATATTGAGGCCGATCGTGGGGAGCCCGTAGATCTGGTTGTACATCCGGGTGAACTGAGTGCCGGCTGTTTTGGTAATGATGTACGGGGTCATCCAGACTGAAAGGGCAGGCCTCGGTGGATAGATATAGTACTTCACTCCTGCATCCAGGGCGGCTTGACAGGCGTTGATCGTACCGATGACATTGACCTCAGTAGTTACCACCTCCTGTTTGAATCGGGAACTCGTTCCCATGAGTGCGGCAAAATGATAGAATGCTTCCGCACCCTTGGCGACCTCCGCCATCGCCTTTGGATCCCGGATATCACCTTCAATAAACCGGACGTTCTCCTTCTCTTCAATGAGTTTTTGAGTTTCCTCATACATGGCGTGCTGCTGCTGGTTGTCGAATATAACAACCTCGTTGCCATTGTCCGCATATCTCTCGGCCACATTTGACATAATGAGACCTGTTCCCCCTGTGAGCACCACCTTTCCGCTTATCATAACGCAACTTCCTCCTTTCATTTCTCTTGATTTCTCGATCTATGCATCCCTGTATTAAATTGTTTGATTTGGAAGTCTTCCACTCGTTAAATGTTAATGACGGCCGAAAACAAAGGCAAAACAATAATTTTTTACAAACTATAATAAATTTTTATAAACCTAGACTGAAAATAGCCATGCTGCATAAGAGAGGATCCCCGAATATATTTGCTCACTGTAAAGTAGAATTCCTGGAATCAAAGGACAAAAGCTCAGGCATTTGATGAATGAGATCTACGTTTATCTGAAAGAATTTACAGCGCACAACACGTATAACTAACTCCACATCGTTACACTCATACAATTATTTTTTTTCATAATAATTTGTTACCCAACCCTCACGCAAAATCCATGTGGAGCATTTCCCAATATGACTCATAGCGCCTACAGTCATGTTTGAGCTGTGATAAACCACGAACACCTTGCCTGACTAATGCCTCAAGAATTTCTCTCCTGTTTAATCTTATCATCTTCCTCTCCGTTGATACTCTTATCAGGCATGGGTTTTAGATCTGCCAAAAAGTCTGTTCCTTGAGCCTGCGGCTCAATTTGATGTATCTCCTGCGAGCCATATCCGTGGAGGTATATAGTTCTCCCGGCCTGAGAACGACATGACGGCCGCAGCTAGGATTTGGGCACTTCCCTATAAAATTGTCTTCGCCTAACCTGTGCAACTTTACAAAAAATTTGGCGTTACACGCAGGATGCTCATAGTAAGCAACATCTATATTTTTCATCACTGCCATGGTTCCTCCCTTGTTTGAAAATTCTTGAGATCAACCTTGTCTTGCAGTTACCTGCCCGATATCAGGATGACTTCATGTTTTGCTTCGGCCATACAGGATCATCAAAGAAGCTCTTACGCTTTCAATGCCTATTCTATTGACGGTCTCCCCGAATCTTTCACCAGGCTTCGCATTGTCTTCGTAAAATGCTATGATTATCTTGGTAAATACCATAGCTTCATGTATGGATAGTATCGGCCCAAGGCGTTCCCCGATTCTGTAATTTCTGCCGAACTTGCCGCCTATGAACAGGGCAACACCTTGCTTATTTACAGAGACAGCATTCACAGGACAGGTATTTATGCATTTGCCGCACATTATACATTTGGCATCATCAATACAAACCTTGACATCTATTTTTTCAATCGCACCTGAGGGACAACTCTTAACACACGCGAGACATCCTTCACACAGACTTTCTTCCAGTTGCGGCCTGCATTGTCCCATAAAACCGATGTCATTTAACTGAACTTTCGCACAATTATTGGGACAACCGGCAATCCCCATTTTAAACTTAGAGGGGAGGATCTTTCCAAAACATTCTGTATCCAGCATACTGCAAAGTCGTTGGGTATTTATCAGACCATGAGCACATATTGTACCTTTACATGCTACAATTGCTCGAACGGTAGGACCGGTTCCGCCAGGTTTAAGATCAATTTTCTGCAGTTCATCCCTTGCCTTTTCCAGATTTTCTATTTTTATCCACGGAATTTCCACACCCAAACGTGTAGTAAGGCCGACATAACCCCGTCCATATTTATTTGCGACATCGGACAATCCAACCATCTGGTCAGCTGTAATATTTCCCGCCAGGATTTTAAGACGGATAGTAAAATAATCTCCTTCCCGCTGTTTTATAAATCCCTGCTTCTTTAATTTTGCCAGATCAACATTTTGCATGATATAACTCTCCTGATAATAGATAGTTATGACTCAAATGATTCCATGTACTATATCGCTCTTCCTCTTGAAAAACTGCCAGGAACATTTTACCGGGTTTGTTTTCGAACCACACGATTTCAAAGTAGACAAGATACAAAGCAAAGACAAAACAATAATTGTTAACGAAGCATAAAGAAATATTATAACAACAGGTCTCTTCAGGTACACCGGAGCCCTTTGTTCAAAAAATAAAAAGACTTTCTCGGCGCACATTATGCAGGAAGAATCACCTTTCTGCATAAGATCCGTTTGCGGATTTACCTCAAAAAAAACCTATTCTCGAGGGATTGCCAGCCGGGGTTTATGAATGCTCTTTTTCAAAACCCTTTGCCAATAAAGTAAAACCCCTTGGCAGACCTTTTCAAGAATGTATTCCTCTGGGAATAAGAACAGGGTCAAAAAGAAATGTGTTACCCTAGGTATTGTTTCCGCCGTAGGTAAACCATTTAACGGGCATCCTGAGACTCACCGGAGACGGGTATGAATCCACATACCCCACCTTGACGATAAACTGGACAGGCATATGAATGCCGAGTTCCTGGGCTATCTGGAATCTCCAGGGCTCTTCCTCCAATGCCTGGGTCATGGGATACAGGCCGATCATCCGGTCCTTGACCGATAGGAACATCTTTTCAAACCGCCTGCCCGTCTCGAGCAACGATCTGATCTGCGAATCGTCACTGGAGATGACAATCCACCCTGCCCCTGAAGTCAGACGCTCTTCAACCATCTCGAGAGATGTCTTGCGAAAGCTCTCCTTCATAACGGTCTGCTCGCTGTAGAAATGACGCACATACCAGTTTGCAATGCCTCGTATTTCCATGCCCGCAGGTGTAAGCCCGGTACAAAACTCCCGGGCGTCCCGGTCTGACCACCTGATCCAGCGGGCCAGTTCCTCCTGTGCGGCATCCCGATATGCCTGCTTACTGTTTGCTTCCATGGTGGCAGATGCAATGAGGTCCGCTTCGCGGGTACCGAAGGGGAAATACCGGACATATCTCATATCTGATGTGAGAAATTTGACGTCTTCAACTAAGAGTTCCCTGTTGAGATACGAACTCCTCACGGTTCTCCTGGATGTTATCCTCTCCACGGGATACTGCTGCCTTGGCGCCTTTTCAAGCCTGACATCGAGCAGGCTGGTGTCTTTCGGGTTTACTGCAATGATCCTGTATGAAACGTGGTATCCATAATACCCTGCTGCCACGATGAGATTCTCCAGAAAGGCACCTATGGAGAGGAGAAGTTCCCGGTTGTCGGGGTCCACAGCCGGCAGCCATCTGTCTTTGTCCGATCCGACAAGGAACCTCTGCGGTTCAAGGACCGTGACCGTCCAGGGCTGGGCATTGTGCCCGCTGGGTGCGAGCGATGCCAGGTGAAGGATCAGGATCTCATCGTCATGTAAGAAATCTCCCAGGAAGTCCCGCTCGGATTGCAGGGAGAACTGCCTTCTCACTTCGCCGGAGCAGCTTGTTATCACCGGCATGAGAGCCGCCCCGGCCAGACACGTCCCGGACCGTATCAAAAATTCCCGTCTGTTCATGATCATCTTCCCTGCCACGAAGAATGCCTGTACAAGGCACTCATATCATGTTGATAATCATAAGAGACTATGAGGATAAAGTAAAGAACGGCAAGGGGTGCGATTATGCCGCAAGCCGGTTCCGTCCCGCCTTTTTTGCCCGGTACAGGGCCTTGTCGGCTGCCTTGAGAACATCGAAGGGCTTCGTGTTATTCCCGTCCCTGCCGGCCAGACCGATACTGACGGTCACGGACACCCTTTTGGGCTGTTTTCTCTTTTTTCTCGGTTTCTTGGGTTTTCTCATCGGCCTCATGCTGCCCCGCAGGGCAAATCCTGAAGAGGCGACATCCTTCCTTAACTCCTCGAGGTGATCCGCTGCATCATCCGCATATTTCCCGGAAAATATCAGGGCAAATTCCTCTCCCCCGTACCGGTAGGCCCTTCCGCCGCCGGAGACGTTCGAAAGTTTTGATGCCACCATTCTCAGCACCTGATCTCCCACGTCATGACCGTGGCGGTCATTGAACTTCTTGAAATGGTCGATGTCAAGCATGGCCAGGGCATAACGGCTCCCCAGCTTCAGCATGTCCTCCTTGAGCGCCCTGCGGGCCGGCAGCCCGGTAAGCTCATCTCTGAATGCCATGGCATATGATGCCTCTATGACGGATATGATCAGGATGAGGCCCGCTGTCGAGAAATAGAACACCGACAAAACCCCGGGCGTGACGGTGGTGAGACTCACAAGGATAGTTACAATCACCCAGAAGAACCCGCTTTCCTTTGCACCCCGGTTCCTGAAAAACTTTGCCGCAACAATAAGGGTTGCAAGACAAAAAGCTGCCACGCCAGGCTGAGAAAGAGGAATCCGGGGGAAAACATTCCAGTCGACAAAACTATACGTGAGATAGTGCAGCAGGCGTTCAGGGTTGATGGTGATGAAGACAGCTATAATACACGGTTGCAGCGCTAAGAGAACCATCCGGACAATCCCGTGAATCGTGAAGATGCCGCGTTCTTTCATCAGGCACAACACCGCCAGATTCACCGGCAGCAGGACACAGACGCTATTGAACACGATATCATTGATCATTCCGGCTGAGGTAACACTCGTTGATGCCGACAGCAGCGACCTGTCTGCAACTGCCAGGCACATGGCTGCAAAGACCAGCGAACTCCGGTTAAACCGCCAGCCCAGGAGCACGGCAGCGGCAAAGACAATATACGGATAGATCCTGATGATTGCGGGAAGAGATGCGGAGATCTCACCCATATGGACCATAACGAGCGCTGCAGCGAATAAAATGCCGCCAGGCACGACAAAAGAGAACAGCCTCTTCACACCAGCCTCTCTTTTTTGTTTTCACCGGTTACGCATTTCTGATCGGATCGTGGATTGACCATATACTCCCTGTTACGGCTATCTCTCTGCCGGACTTTACGCAAATCATAAAGATGCCGGTTCTTTTGCTTGAACATGGTGCACATCTGCTGAGGACATTGCCTGCAGGTCACTATCGGCTTGAATTCGACCTGCCTTTGCCTATACACTGCGCAAGAAGCCGTACTCCAAACGTATGCAGGGAGTCGTTACCGTTGGATGTATTTTTTTACGAGGCATTTGCAGAAGAGACCGACGCACTGAGGCGATGTTTGCCCTCAGGCATACGCGCAGGATTTACCCCGAACACCATCGGAGAAAACCTCGACCAGGAACCACCTGCAGCCCTCATCAGCATACGGACCCAGTCAGTCATTCCCCTGAACTGGGAGAAGTCCATCAAAGGAATACTTACCCGCAGCACCGGCTTTGATCATGTAAACCGGTACCTCGCAGAGATTGGAAAGCCCATCCCCGCCGGGTACCTGCCGCTGTACTGCAGCAGATCGGTTGCAGAGCACGCAATGCTCATGTGGATGAGCCTGCTGAGAAAGCTCCCCAGGCAGATTAATAACTTCCGATCATTCAACCGGGACGGCCTTACGGGCAGGGAGTGCGCCGGAAAAGTCCTCCTCGTTGTGGGGGTGGGAAACATCGGATATGAAGTCTACCGAATCGGTCAGGCCCTCGGCATGGAAGCACTCGGGGTGGATATCGTACACAGGCATAGCGGTGTGCGCTACGTGACCATCGACGAAGGCCTGCTGCGTGCAGACATCATTGTGTGCGCCATGAATCTCACGGAAGAAAACCGGGGGTACTTCCACTACAGACTCCTGAATCAGGCACGGCCCGGGGTGGTGTTCGTGAATATCGCCCGGGGAGAGCTCTCGCCAACGAATGACCTGCTGCGCTTTTTGAAAGAAGGGCAACTCTCAGGTGCAGGCATCGATGTGTATGAAAACGAGAGCGAACTCGCAACCGCTCTGCGCTCAGGCAGTAACGGCACCACGTCCGATCTCGTTGCAGCAACGCTGGAGCTGAGCAGGCATGAGGACGTGATCCTCACCCCGCACAATGCCTTCAATACCGCCGAGGCACTGGAAAGAAAGGCCAGGCAGAGCATAGAACAGGTCGAACACTTCCTGAAAAACGGGACCTTCCTCTGGCCGGTGCCCTATGAGGTAAGCGGAGAAAAGTAAACAGTGAACAGTAAAAGGTGAGCGTTTGAAGTTTGATAGTGATTCGTCCGTCAGGTAGCTCTCCGCCGCGGCGGATTCCCAACCTGACCTACATCTACCAGCCACAGCTAAGGATGTAAAACCACCCAACTTGCTTCAGCTACCTGTATAATGTTCTAAGGTTTTTTATTCTGGATTCTGACTTCTGACTACTGGATTCTGTTCTTTAAACAATCATCCCGAGCATCCTGAATATTATTTCATTGGCTCATATACCCGGCGGACAGGTAATAGTTTATCCTGTCGTAGAGGAAGATGATCCGGTTGTTGAGTTCAAGGGTGATGTAGATCTCCAGCGGTGAAGACAGGA
>ERZ795057.793-NODE-793-length-30978-cov-6.705397_pt1 | contig 30978 bp, 21 predicted proteins | sample MGYA00375141_ERZ795057 | MGnify/ENA primary metagenome ERZ795057 (study PRJEB30186, sample SAMN05720163) | activated sludge metagenome | isolation source: Anaerobic digester | place: Hong Kong | collected 2015-01-26 ...
CGGAAGAGGCCGAAGGTTCGAACCCCTCCACACTCACCAGAGGGAGCCTGAAAAAACGGCTCCTTTTTTTATGGGGTGAACATATTGAAATATGCCGTTTTTGGAGGTTCTTTTAACCCAATTCACAACGGACACATCATCATTGCTCAAAAAATGCTTGAATATATAGAAGGATTGGAAAAGCTTTTTATCTTACCTGCAGGCTGTTCTCCTTTTAAAAGAGATTTAGAGAATCAACTCCCCTTCGAAGACAGGTATCGATGGTGTGTACATTCATTTAACGGGATTGATAAGATACAGGTTCTCGACATTGAAAGAAATGATGAGAAAGATGAGCTTTCCTACACTTATGAAACACTGGAGCGTTTTTTTTACCTATATGGACAATATCCTGTTTTAATCATCGGAGAAGATTCATTGGCATCTTTTCATCGTTGGAGAAACTTTGAAAAGATATTAGAACGATGTGATGTTGCAGTCTTTAAAAGAAGAGGCTATTCCAAAAATGCAATGATCGACACAAAATTCAAATCAAAAATAACGGTTTACGATACCCCGTTTATCGAAATTTCTTCCACCGAGATCAGAAACAGAATCGGTGAAGGTAAATCTGTTCGGGGATATGTTCCGCAAACATTGGAAGAGGAAATCATTAAAAAGTATAAGAGAAAGAGTGATGCGAATGAATCAAGTTGAATTGTTGGCTCCGGCGGGTTCGATGGAAAAATTAAAAATGGCTTTTCTCTATGGTGCAGATGCCTGTTATTTGGGCGGGACAGCTTTTGGTCTACGAGCCAACGCCAAAAATTTCGATCTGGAAGAGATTTCACAGGCGGTTGATTATGCCCATCACAGAGGGAAAAAGATATATGTAACCGTTAACATCATGGCTCATAACGAGGATTTAGTTGGACTTGATTCCTATCTTCGTGGACTCTACGGAGCACAGGTCGACGCCATATTGGTTTCTGATCCGGGTATTTTTCTGATAGCAAAAGAAACAGTTCCGGAAATGGAAATTCATTTAAGTACACAAGCAAATGCCACCAATTACAAAGCGGTTGAATACTGGAAACGGCAGGGGATGAAACGGGCCGTTCTGGCAAGGGAATTAAGTTTATCGGAAATACGTGAGATACGTGACAGAATTGAAGGGGATTTTGAATTGGAAGCCTTTGTACATGGTGCCATGTGTATCTCATATTCCGGAAGATGTTTACTTTCCAGCTTTATGACCGGAAGGGATTCCAACCGGGGCGAATGCTCCCATCCTTGCAGGTGGCGATATCATTTAATGGAATCATCCAGACCCAATGAGTATTTTCCCATCGAAGAAGATGATCATGGTACGTATATCATGAATTCCAAAGATTTGTGCATGATTGAACATATACCGGATTTGATTCGTGCAGGTGTTTCCAGTTTAAAAATCGAAGGAAGAATGAAAAGTGCCTACTACGTTGCCACCGTTGTAAGGGCTTATCGGATGGCATTAGACGCATTTGATAAAGACCCTGAAAACTGGCAATTCAATCCTTATTGGCTGGACGAAATTAAAACGACCAGTCACAGAAAATTGACCACCGGTTTTTATTACGGCAATCCGTACGATAAAGCGCAAGCCTATGACACCAGTAAGTATATCAGAGCGTACAGTTTTATCGGTGTTGTTACCGGGTATCATCTTGAACCAGGTTGTTGGAAAGTGGAACAGCGAAATAAATTCAGTTTAGGTGATCGGGTAGAGATCATTGAGCCGGATTCTCATGCCACCATTTACACCCGTATTTTAAAGATCGTAGATGACTCAACTGGGGAATCCAGAGAAGATGCACCTCATCCCCAGGAAAACTTAATTATCCAGTTTGAGAATCTTGAACGCTCTCAGTTAAAAGTAGGATCGCTCATTAGAAAGCCTTTGAAAAGCGAGAGTTGATTCAGCTTTCTCCCATAGCGCCTTTTTTTGCTAAATAATCCGCCATTTCATTAAACATGGAGCCTGAATGTGCTTTTACTTTATACCAGTGAACTTGGATGGTGTTTTTTTTCATAAATGATTGATATGCTTGTGTAACCGGGTTATTTGCCTTCCAGCTGTTTTGAGCCCATTCTCTGATACCGGTATAATCGTAAAAAATGGCAATTTCTTCAATACCGTTTTCTTTGCAGTAATGGAGTACTTCCTGAACAGCCCTTAGTTCGCCAGTGACTTGACGCAGACCATCACAATCTTCAATGCGCCCACTTATTTTGGTTATCGGAATACCGTGTTTGAGGATGATCACACCGTATCCTGTTTGAGAGTTGATATAGCTCCCATCTACATAAGCCTGATAAACCAAATCGCTTAGATTTTCATTTTCCTGACATAATCGTGTACCCTCAAAAAGCTCGGTTAACATTTGTTGGACAGGTTCACTTGGTTTTTTTTCGAAGGTGATAGTGAAGGCTTTACGCTTTGGGCTGTAATACAAATTAAACCGTGCACTGACTTCATTTAAATTGTTCAGCAGCTCAAGTTTAGCCAAATAATCCCTGAAAATGACAAGCCTTAGAGAATAACCTTTGTTTCTTAACAGATGTTCGTTCTCAATTTTAATTTTTTCTTCCAGTTCTCGTTGATGTTTAAACAAAATCGATCACCTTTTATCAATCTGTACGGAATTATTAAAATTTGCTTTGGTTTCGTTCATCTTATTTTATCATAAACAGATGAAAAATTTCCAACAAAAAAGACACCTGCAAGGTGTCTTTTTTGTTGTTCTTTGATCTAATAGCTCTGATTATTCTTTAGCAGCTGTCTTTTCGGTTATTTTATGTTTGGATCGATCGGTATAATGGGTATGCAATAACTCGTGAGACCTATGGCTCAAAGGTTTTTCTAAGAACTCAGAATACAACCTCTTGATAGAGGGATTATCATGTGATTTTCTGAGTGTCAAAGCTTCATCAATTGAATAAACTCCTTTTGCCCGTTTCTCCAAAATCTGTGCATCAAGGCTGTACGGTTCGCCACCGCCTCCGATACAACCACCCGGGCAAGCCATAATCTCAACGAAGTGATAGAATTTCTCTCCGCTTTCAATTTTACTTAACAGCTCACGAACATTTTTTCCGCCGTGTGCGACTGCAATTTTGAACTCAATGCCGTTAAAATCGATACTTGCTTCTTTGATACCATCTAAGCCTCTTGCGGGCATGAAATCAATCTGAGGCAGCGGCTTGCCGGTGCCCAGTTCATAAGCAGTTCTTAATGCCGCTTCCATAACACCGCCGGTGTTTCCGAAAATGACAGCGGCGCCGGTTGATTCGCCAAGCGGATCATCATATTCACGTTCTTCCAATGAAGCAAAGGGTATTTTCTTCAATCGTATGAGTTTTCCCAATTCTCTTGTGGTAAGAACAAGGTCTACCCAGGGATCACCGTTTTCCATAGCATGCTGAGGTCTTTGGGCCTCGTCTTTTTTTGCAGTACAGGGCATAATGGAGACACTATATATATCCTCAGGTTTTACGCCAATTTTATCTGCAAAATAGGTCTTGATAACGGGTCCCAGCATCTGTTGGGGTGATTTCGCAGAAGAAACGTTGTCTTTGTATTGCGGGTATAGCTTTTCCATCATGTTAATCCATGCGGGACAGCATGAGGTGAACATTGGGAATGGTCCCCCTTCCTGTACCCTTTCCAATAATTCGGATCCTTCTTCCATGATGGTCAAGTCGGCTGAGAAATTGGTGTCAAAAACGTAATCGAAACCCAATTCTTTTAAAGCAGCTACCATATGGCCTGTTGAAACACTTCCCGGTTCCATGCCGAATTCTTCACTGATGGCCACACGAGTTGCAGGAGCAGTTTGAACGATTAAAACCTTGTCGTGCTTTTCAAGGGCACGCTTGGCGTCTCTTACGGCAGAATTTTCGGTAATAGCGCCTACAGGGCAGAATGCAGAACATTGTCCGCAATTAATACAATCTGTCTGGGAAAGTGGAATATTAAAAGCGGTAAGGGGTAATGTTTCGAATCCCCTGTCTGCCATGCCGTAGATGTTCATGCCTTGCAAATCCGCACAAGCTCTGACACAACGGGTACAGGCAATACACTTGTCCAAATCTCTGACGATGGATGGGGAGCTGTCATCGAAGATGATGGTTTTATTCTCAGCTTTTGGGAAGATGGGCTCCACATCATAGCTGTATATAAGGTCCTGGAATTCACACTTACCGTTGGATTCACAGGTCATACAATCGTTAGGGTGTCTGGAAAGGATCAACGCAAGATTTAATTTTCTGGCGTTATAAACACGATCGGAATTGGTTTTTACGACCATCCCGTCTCTAACCATTGTAACGCAAGCAGGCTGAAGATTGCGTGCGCCTTCAACCTCCACGACACAAACTCGGCATCCTCCCGTGGCTTCCAGCCTCGGGTGATAACAGAGTGTTGGAATATCTATACCGACCTCTTTGCAAGCTTCTAGTACGGTGACATTTTCAGGTACTTCGTAGTTACGGCCATTAACTGTGATCTGAACCGTAGCCAAATAAATCCCCTCCTCAAGTTAGTCTAATATATCTTTATAAGCCACTTTTTTGGCTCTTGTTAGCACCAAACAATTATAAAGGATCATCTTATAAACTGTCAAGCGCTCTGCTATGTAAAAAAAAGTTCTTTTTGTGTACAAATTGCCGAAACTTTTTTTGAAAACTCGGAACTTTTTCCGGCGCCTATCATCAAAAGCACTGTATCAGCTGTTTCTCGGCTGATTATTTGTTGAACAATATCTTCAGGCCGGCGGATACAAGTGTAAGATTTGTCTAAAGCATTCAACAATTCCTTGAATTTTTCAAAAATGGCAGGTTCTTCGGTCTCGTAGGCACTGAACACAGGCATGATGATAAGTTTTTCTATCAGCGGAGAAGAAAGCGTTTGTGCAAACAATTTCATATCACGTTTTAGTCGTGTATAGCGATGCGCCTCAAAACAGATCATGAGTTTCCAGTTTGGGTATCGATGAGTCACAGCCTGAATGGAAAACTCAATTTCTTTGGGTGTATGAGCATAATCATCGATGATGATGAGTTTTTCTGTGGCTAAACGGATTGTCATTCTTCGGTCTACATTTTCAAAGTCGTTCATCAGCGTAATGGCCTTTTGAGGGTCAATGGACAGCTGTTCACAAGTTTTCACAGCGCAAATCAGGTTGATCTTTGTATAGGAGTCTCTAATTTTTTCATTGATTTCGGAATAGGCTTGATATTGTACTGGTGAAAAACAGACGGCATTTTCGGGTATTGTTTCCAGCTCACATGGAACGACGCTTTTTTCAGCATTCTGAATAAAGGTCATCATAGATTCTTTATAGTGTTTCAGGTTGTCTTTATAATGCTCCAAATGGTCGCCCCTTAAATTGGTCAAAACGGCAATCTTGCTTTGAATGGTTTTAAAATAACCATCGCTTTCGTCAATTTCTGCAATGAGAGGACCTGTGCCACGTTTGTAATTGCCAAACTCCAGGTCTCGATGTAGGCCTCCTAATATAATTGTGGGATCAAGACCCATATGAATTAAAATATGCCCAATCATCGCTGTGGTGGAAGTTTTTCCATCTGTTCCGGTGATACCAATTAAGTCTCTTTTTGACTCCCTTAACAACTGACGAAAAAAATCCAGTCTGGACAAAACAGTAATATTTTGGTGATGCGCTTCAATTAATTCGGGATTTTGTTCCGAAACTGCGGTAGTGAACACACATATGTCAGGGTCGTGAATGTTATCCCTTTGATGTCCTATTTGGACGGATATTCCCTGATTTCTTAACAAAGAAACCCTGTCGTTATCTTGATCCGAACTCCCGCTGACACGATATCCCAAATCATTTGCAAAAAGTGCTACACCACTCATTCCTATACCACTGATGCCAATAAAATGAACTCTTTTCAACTAGCACACCACCTATCATCTTCTGACACCATTTTAACATAAATCATCCTCACTTTTTCTGTGCTATAATTGATCAAGGAGGGTAATAACTTGGGGGCCTGTAAGTGTATTTTTCTGTTTTTCTTTTTGTTTTTCTTTTTGTTATTTCATCTCTTTCAAAAGCCTGCTATTATCAACGAACCTTCGTCTATCAACGATTATTTGCAGATTTCTATGCCAATATTCAGTCAGATATTGAAAATTCATGGAGGCGAGTTGATGGGAACCGGAAATATCTGTACGATTCAATTAACAGAGCCTTCTTTTGAACTCGATTATTTTTGTCCGGGAACATTGATTAATAAAGGTAAAATAACGTATTTTCTTTCGTTTGAAACAGAGGATTCGGATCAAGATGGGTATCCGGATGTGGTTGAACTAAGCAAATCAGACAGTGAGAAATTTCGGGACTGGATGGTTTGGATAGCGAAAAATCAAAAAAACAGACCTTCTCCGGCTTGGATTCATAGAGATTGTTCGGGATTGGTACGTTTTTCCATTGTGGAATCATTAAAGCGTCATGATACGGCTTGGATTACAAGTTTTGGTTATTCCCATCCGGATTACGAGGATATCCAAGCCTATCATTACCCTGAGATTCCTTTGATTCGCTCCAGTGTTTTTTTAACGGCTAAGGGGTTTCAAACATTTGCCGATGCTAGACATTTGCTGCTGTATAATTGCGAAAGAATTGGCAAAGATTTGAGTGTTTCAAAAAAAGGGGATTTGTTGTTTTTCTATCATCCGCAGGATTCAGTTTTCCCTTATCATGTCATGATTGTGACAGATGATGGTTTTGTTTACCACACCGGTCCTGATGACGAATCTGAGGGTTATGTGAGATTGTGGAAAAAAAAGGATTATTTGGATGCAGCTCCGTTGGTTTGGCTTCCCGTGAAAGAGAATCCAAATTTTCTCGGTGTCTATCGGTTAAAATTTCTGAATGACTAATCAGTCTGTAGGAGGGCGTTATGAATAAAAGAATCGTATGGAGTCTGTTTGTTTTATGCTTTTTGGCATCGGCTGTGTTTGGAACCATTTATGTGAATGATCTGAATATCCTGGGCCCCGGTGATACACTTCAATTTCAGATCTATACTTACGCCAATGCCGAAAAAAAGCCGGTTACCATGTCAATTTACAAGGTTGAAGATGCCTTCTCTGTCTTCTTAAATGGGTTGGATTACAACGAAATCGAATCCGTTTTGTCGGGAAAAGAGGCGTTAATTCATTATCAGATTCCAGTGGATTCCTCTTGGCAGCGTGAAAGCTTTCCGCTAACGTTTTTCAAAGATTTGGGTGGTTATATTTGTCGCCTTTCAAGAGATAAAGAGATTACATACGCTTGTGTGGAAAGAACGGACATTGATGGGGTAGCTATTGATATGGGATCGTTTATTAACTTAGAAATATGGCATTCAAACAAAGGAGAACGGGTTTCTTTTGGAGATGTTTATACCGGTTTCGATCAGATATATATGGGGTCATTAAGCGATCCGCTGTTGAGAAAAATCGAAAAAAAATCGATCAAAAATGGCTTGATCGTAATCAAAACCCCTTCGGGCAATGCCATAGTGCAACTGGATGAAGAAGATTATATCAAAAATTATTCTGCAGAAATGATTTTTCTCTCGGAAAAACCGTTGTATAAACCGGGAGAAACAATTCAGCTCAAGGGTTATTTTTACGATAGGCCGACTTCAAAATTATTGGATAGTGGGACAGTTACCATGACATTAACGGATCCCATGGGCATTAAACTGAAGGAACAGACTTGCGATTTGGATCAATGGGGTGGTTTTGAATTTCATTACGATACGGTCGAGGAATCCGTCAGGGGTCATTACGACTTCACCGTTCTCTACCAAGGCAACGAATTTTACCGCTATGTAGAGTTGTCGGATTATCAGAAGCCTGAATTTACAGTTGAAGTGGAGAACCTGCAGGATGTATATTCCATTGGCAAGATCCCCCAATTTGAAATCAGATCGGATTATTATTACGGACAACCGCTTCAATTTGGCGAAGTTCATGTGAAATTGGATCTTTTACCCGATTATGAAAAGGTATTCAGTTCACAAACCACCGATATCCGATTTACAAATCTGACGGATGGGGTGGCAACGGGAACTTTGGCAATGACGGGTGAGGGTGTTGAAAATTATTCCGTGGAATTTACGGTGGTAGATCAAAGCGGTAGAGAAGTGAGCGAGCAACGATATTTTCAATATATCCCATCCGATGTCCAAATCAAATCCGAAAAATGGCGGTATTGGTATGAATTCGGACAGGCTGTTAATGGCCAGTTTTTCTTGAAATCATTGGATGATGCAGCGAATACCTTGAACAGACCGTTGAATATTGAAATCTATCGAAAAGGGAACCTCATTGTGGATGAGGTCTATCAGACAGATCAAAACGGGCAAATCAATGTGTCCTTTGAACCGATTTTACCCGGTTACTATACAATGAAAATCATTGATTCTCAATACCCAAAAAACACGATGGAAAAGACATTTTTCGTCTATTCCTCAGAATATTCCTATTCCACAAACGAAAAACTTGAAATCATCACGGATAAAGAAGTTTACAAGCCCTCTGAATTAATCAACCTGAAGCTTATTTCATCCCTGCACACCCTTCATGTGTTGGCGGTACTTGATTTTGGAAATTCAGTGGTAACGAAAGATATTCGAATCAACGGGTACTCTGCTGACCTGTCCTTTGTGATTCCTGCGGATATGACCAGAAATGCGATCAACATCCGTTTTGTCAGTTATTTTGCAGGAGAAAGAATTTCCATGGATAAAAATATTCCGGTTCTATTGGACAGCCATTTGTTGAATATCACCTTGGATACAGAGGAAAAGGTCCAGCCGGGTGATCAAGTGGCTTATCAGATTACATTAACCGATGCCCAAAATATCCCGGTCAATGGTATTGTTACACTCAACGTGATTGATCAGTCTCTTTTGGATCTTTACGGTGATGACGACTGGAGAGAGGTCCTTTTGACTCTGGAAAATCCACCCTTTAATTATTATTTCGAGTACTTCAATAATTGTTATTACATCAATCGGGATCAAGCGCACAATCAATTGCCTTATGATACGCCAGATACACTTGCTCAAACGAAAAGTGCCGCTACCGGAAAAAGCGTTAAAGTGAGGAGTGATTTTTCCGATTCCGCACTTTGGTTACCGGCTGTAATTGTGAATGGCGAGCTTCAATCGGAATTCAAACTTCCGGAAAGTTTAACCACATGGAATCTAAGAACAATTGGATTCACAGCTGACGGTAAAAGAGGTTACGCAAGTCGGCACTTCATATCCACGTTACCGGTTACCGTCAACGAAATATTCCCGAAATTCCTGATCTCAGGTGATGAGGTGGAATTGGGAGTCAATTTGGGTAATTATTCAGGAGAAGAACTAACCTTTCAGCTGGTTTTTGAAGGGCCTTCCATTGAAGAAAACAGAGAGATTGTCTTAAGCGATAAGGAACAAAGCATTCAATGGTTTCGCTATAAAGTTCCGCAGGTTCAGTCAAAAGAGACCGTTAAATTCCAGATTAGCGCCGTTTCCGACAGCTTTTCAGATGCAATGGTCAAAGAGCTACCGGTTCATCCTGAAGACTTTACCAAACAGCTTGGATATGCGGGTATTATCACTCGTGAAGGGGTAGAGCAAACCCTTAACATTCAAGTTCCTTCAGAAGTGAGGGTAAGGGTGAGTGCAAATTTAGAAGCGGAATTGATCAATGCCTTGGAATATTTGATTGGTTATCCTTATGGCTGTACGGAACAAACCGTCAGTAGTTTCTTGCCGAGTCTGGCTTTCATGAAGTTAAATCAGGATTTAGCGGTTGGAGATTATTCTCAAGCCTTTAAGAAAGTTCCTGATATTACACAGGCTTTGTTGAAGCGACTGTATTCTTATCAGAATTACGAAGGCGGATGGGGATGGTGGAGAGATGGTCAGTCAGATCCCTTTATGACCGCCTATGTTTTGTATACTTTCTACAAACTGAAACAGATGGACATTGAAATCAATCAGCAATCTTTTAGTCGTGGACAAACGGCTTTGAAAGGCCTCTTGGAATCATCCGAAAAAGCTTTACCCTTTAGCGAATACATAATGGCCTTGTTGGATCCTTCTTATACGATTGTTTTAACAAATCAACAATCTACGTCGTCGAAATTGTTCCTGGGCCTGGTGATGTTGGAACGCAATCAGAATGAACTAGCCCGTTCTATTCTGGAAGATTTACTGAAAACAGGAACTGAAGTAGGAGGGATTTTTAAAATCAGCTTTGATCGAACCAGTTACTTTATCAACGATCTGATGTTAAACGCCTTGTTGTTTGAATTAATGATTAAAACAGGTTATGAGGGCGAGCAGGTTAACGGGCTGTTCCGTTATTTATATACTAACAAAACGGGGAGTTTTTGGTCTTCAACAAAGGACACCGCATTTGTGGTCATGGCCCTTTCGCATTATGTCTTTGAGGGCACGGATTTAGAATTCTCTGTTAAAAAAGGTGTCATTGATAATGAAACTGAATGGGTTGCAACAGGTGTGATTGCCAAAGGGCAGATGAAGGACTTCACTATTCCTGTTGTTGCCCCAACGAATCTGAATCTTTCGTTGTCGGGTTCGGGCGGTCTCTTATGGGAAATTGGGGTTGCTGAATCCTGGAATCCTCTCGATCAAAGATTGGCTGATACCCATACACAAGAGCATTTTGTTCAACGAACATTAGAAGTGAAACGTGACGTAACTGTTATCGATGCCAAAGGAAAGGTGACCTACGATTCTCTGTATATTCCCATAAAAAGTGAAATCAGACTTGGAATGGTTGTTGAATCTGGGGCTGAAGTACCCAATCAGTTGCAACCGGTAAAAATCGAATCCTTCAGTATCCAGCAAACTTCAGAAGATTATTGGAGTGCTTTGTTTGTGAACAACTGTGAAACGGGGTTGAGAATTCCTGAGGATGTGAAACTGATTGGAATGGATGCCACATCTCTGATCTTTGACCGTAATCCGTTCAGTTATGATGAGGGAAAATTCAGGTTTTTCTTTGAAATCAACAAAAAAGAATTGATGGTGGGCGATGAGATCCGTTCAACCATACAAATGCATTTCCCGGTTGATTATCACTGGGTGGCTATTGAAGAATATTTGCCGGTTTGCTTTGTCCAGAACGAGCAGTATATGGATAATTATTATTTTGGAAAATATTTCTCGTCCCGTTACTATCTTTGGTCTTACTATCTCTCCAATATAGAAAAAAGATATGACAGAACATCACTCTTTTTTGAATTTCTTGATGAAGGATTTTCCATTTATCAAAACCATTACAAGGTGGTTTCTGCGGGAGAATTTCTGGTGCCGCCTTTGAGGCTTTTTCAGATGTATGAAGTGGGATCGGATTGTGTCGCACCGGGCTTAACCATACAAGTCAATTCCAGATAAGGTTTGGTGATGAATTGTGAAAAAACTTTGGATCGGTTCTTTTCTTTTATTGGTCTTTTTGACCACCTATTTTGGCGCATTCAGTGATTTAGCAGCTAGTCATTGGGCTTATGATTCGGTTATGTCTTTGACCCAACTGGGTATCATCAGCGGAATGCCCGATGGCACTTTCAGAGGGAATGATCCTATGACCCGCTATCAGTCAGCAGTAGCAATGAAAAGGATTTTAGATTACACCATTGCTCAAACAGGAGACGGTGTTCACATCCCGACAGATCTTTTAGGGCGGCTGGCAGAGTTGGAAAATCTTGTCAATCAATCACTCAACGCTGTACAAAAGGCTGGCGAAGATTACCGATATATCATGAAAAGGCTTGAAACAACTGCGGGTTTACCTGTTGTCAGTGGTTATGAATACGAGGATTTGGACAGACTGGTAGGGGAAATCCTGGAGGTCAAATGGGATGCAAAAGATATTGAAGGCGCCATGTCTCAAACCAACGATAAGATTGAGCAGTTAAAGCTAACCGATCAGGAATTGTTAAACCGATTGGATAAACAGGCTGTTCAGAATAGCGAGATAGATAGCCAACTCGTTGCGTTGAATTCTAAAGTGACTACCTATCAATGGGTTGCCGTTTCCTCTGCAATTATTGCCATCGGTTCTTTTATCATGGCGGGATACGTTCTTTTAAAATAGGACAACAAAAGTTTTTTTGGATGGCAAAAAAAATTGATGTTTAGAAATTCGTCAAATTATGATAAAATAGACTCATGAACAGTTTTGAGCATTTAGTAGACAAGCTGGCAAAAAAAAGCGGCGTTTTTTCTGAGATTAAAGTCAGGCTTATTTTAGAAGAATGGGAAGCGATTATTGGAAGTCCGCTATCGAATAAAACAAAACCCGTTGCCTTAAAGGGCGGGGTTTTGTATGTTTTATGTGAAGACCCGATGTGGGCACAAGAATTGCGATTTTATACGACAGATATTTTAAAGAAGTTAAAAGCAAGATTGAAGGATACACGAGATGTTAATATGATCAAGATCGTTAGAAGGAGTGAAGAAGTTGCCGGAAAAATATACAGCTGACAGTATTAAGGTTTTAAAGGGATTGGATCCCGTTCGAAAAAGACCGGGGATGTACATTGGATCAACATCCAGTACCGGTTTGCACCATTTGGTTTATGAAATTGTCGATAACAGCATTGATGAGGTTCTTGCGGGATATTGTGATGAAATAAATGTAACCCTGCTTAACGATGGTTCAGTGGAAGTTGAGGATAACGGCAGGGGTATCCCCTGCGATATGCACCCTATCGAGAAAAAAAGTGCCTTGGAGGTTGTGTTAACAACACTACATGCGGGAGGAAAATTCAATAAAGACAGTTATAAAGTAAGCGGCGGTCTTCATGGTGTTGGATTATCCATCGTAAATGCCCTTTCTGAATGGCTTTATGTTGAAATTCATCAGGGAGGTAAGATATACGTTCAAAAATATGCCAGGGGTTATCCTCAAACAGGAGTAGAGGTTGTTGGGGATACGGATAAGACGGGAACAAAAGTTCGGTTTTACCCGGACTCTCAGATCTTTTCTACTATTGAGTTTGACTTTGATATCTTAAACACACGTTTCATGGAGCAAGCCTACTTAAATCCTCAGGTGACCATTAAAATCACAGATAAAAGAGAAGAAGAGGAATGTGAAGAGGTTATCCATCATTATAGTGGGGGACTGGCTGAGTTTGTCAATTATTTACTTAAAAACTCTAAAACCCTGACAACCGATCCCATTTCCATATCCGGTTCTTTTAACGATACAGAGGTGGATTTGGCTTTTCATTATACAAAAGGAAGCGAAGAAAAAATCCGTTCTTATGTGAACAATATTAACACCGTTGACGGGGGAACGCATCTAACTGGTTTTCGCATGGCTTTAACCAAGTGTGTGAATGATTACATCAAAAAATACGATCTCCTTTCCAATGGTAAAAAAAAGAAGGATGACGAGTTACAGATCATCGGAAAAGACGCCCGAGAAGGTTTGGTGGGCGTTTTAAGTATTAAGGTCAAAGAACCTCAGTTTGAAGGCCAGACCAAGGCAAAACTGGGAAACGAAGAGGTACAGGAAGCAGTTAATCATGTGGTCAAGGATAAATTGTCCGAGTATTTTGATATTCATGCCGACCTCACCAAAAAGATTCTGGACCGAGTCATTCAAGCTGCAAAGGCCAGATTAGCCGCTAAAAGAGCAAGGGAATTGGTTAGAAGGAAAAGCGCTTTGGAATCATCCACCCTGCCAGGAAAATTGGCTGATTGTTCAACAAAGAAAAGGGAAAAATCCGAGTTGTTTATCGTAGAAGGAGATTCAGCCGGAGGCTCTGCCAAGCAGGCTAGAGACAGGGAATTTCAAGCCATTTTGCCATTAAGGGGAAAGATTCTCAACGTTGAGAAATCTTCCTTGGATAAATTACTGAAAAGCGATACCATATCTGATATCATTACGGCTTTGGGAACGGGGATTGACGATGATTTTGATATCACAAAGAGCCGTTACGGAAAGGTTTTTATCATGACCGATGCGGACGTGGATGGCGCTCATATTCGGACGCTAATTTTAACGTTGTTCTTCAGGCACTTCAGAGAGATGATCAACGATGGGATGGTTTATATTGCCATTCCGCCGTTGTTTAAACTATCTGTAGGCAAAGATTCTCATTATGTGTATACCGAAAAGGAACAAGTACAGATGATGAAAGAGTTGAGAGGTGAGTCCAACAGAAAGGTGAATGTCCAGCGTTATAAGGGTTTGGGTGAGATGAATCCAGAACAGCTATGGAATACGACCATGGACCCCACAACCAGAAGAATGGCCAGAGTGACGATGGAGGATGCGGAACTGGCAGATTCCATATTAACCACTTTAATGGGCAATGATGTTGAAGACAGACGACGGTTTATTACACATCATGCTCTGCAGGTAACCAATCTGGATATTTGATGTTTGAAAAAGGAGAAAAAAAGGTTCAATTGATTCTTCTTCTGCTCCTTTTTTTGGGGTTGGTTTTTTTGACCAAGGCCTTTTTTCTTCGTTATTCTGGTTTGTTTGCGAATCAATCGCCGGTGATCGCCTTTTCCGGGAGCCAAAAACAAGACGAAAACATTATCGTTTCAAACGTCTTCTTAAGCTATTGGAAACCGGGTCTGGAATTTATGGAATCGTATCAACCTCAGGGTTTTTTGATCGAGGGATATGGATCTCATCAGAATGAAGATCAAACCGAAAGCTTTGTTTCTCAGAAAGTCAATCGTCAAAAGGCTTCCTTTTATGTGAATTTTGAGAACAAAGGCAAAATTCTTCTTTCGGAGAATGCTGAGATTGTCTGGCGAATACCATCGGCTGAATTTTATAACAGTAAGTTTTATTCGTTGCCCGAAATTTACAATGTGGGCGATATGGATGAAGTAAAGAACATCATTGAGAAGGTTTCCCGACAGTCAATTTTGTTTAAGAATTATCTTTCGGCAATAGACGGGAAGGAAAAAATATTTTATTTGAGAAACGGAAATGTCTTATTGGTAAACAGTTGGAACAATCTTGAGGTGTTCGATGGAGAGGGGTTTATCTATCAGATGGGGAAGGGTCAAATATATGATTTATACAGCAACGGAAGGTATTTCCCGATAATTAAAAGAGGTGAATAAAATGTCCGATTCTTTTGAAGTGCTAACCTCTGTGGATATAGGTTCTCATTCACTCAAAGGTGTGGTAACGAAAATGGAAGAAGGGATTGTGGAAGTTCTCGCTTTCTCAGAAATGCGTTCTAGGGGCTATGAAAATGGTGAATTAAAGGACATCATTGCTCTGAAAGAGTCTTTAAATGAGTTGATCGAGGATTTAAGCAGTCAGTTACCCAGGCGAATGGAATCGTATTTCATATTAACATATTCCGAAAAGAGTGCTTTTCTCAATAAAGAGGTTAAGCGATTAAGACTTTCAGAAGAAGAACCTGAACTTGTAAATGAAGATCATGTCCTGGAATTGTACGAAAGTTTTCTCAATACAAGCAAGACAGCTGAAGATGATCTTGAATATCAACAAAGTACGATCGAAGAACATGCCGAAGGGTTCGATTTTATCAACAACTCCCGAAGTATTTTGCATGTTATTCCAATCAGGTATATACTGGATGAACAGAAAAGCGTTTTAAATCCCATTGATATGGAAGCCAATGTTTTAGGGATGGAATCATCTATCATTTCAATTGATTACACTGAAAAAGAATCGATGTCTAATGCCTTTGCTAGCCTGGTGGGTGAAAAACCCGTGGTTTATTTAAGTACTTTTGTCTCATCAGAAGCGGTTTTGAATAGTAAAGAAAAAGAACATGGTGTCGTTTGTGTCGATCTCGGACATTCGTTTACTACGGTTACGGCGTATATTAACGGTTCCATTTTCTTTTTGAAGGCCATCGATCAAGGAATGAAGCAGGTTATTAAAGATATTGCGAAAGTTTTTCATTCTTCTTTTGATGAAGCGGAAAGACTGTTGATGAATTATGGCAGAGTTGCTTTAAAGGATAAAAGTACGGATACTATCAGTTATGTTATGCTGGATGGCAAAACAACCAAGCAAATTCCTAGATCACAATTATCCATAGTTATTTATGCGAAGGTCCGTGAAATATTGAATTTTGTCAAGAAAGAATTGAGGACCGTTTTGAATAAAATGGCCGAAGAAGGGGAGACAAATATACCCGGAGGGATCGTCATCACCGGTGGTGGTTCCAGAATCGAAGGCATGACGGAATTCATCAGGGACGCTTTTAATCTTTCGGTGAGAGTGGGAACGGTGAATGCCGAGAATATGTCGGCAGAAATCCCCGAAGAGATTGATGTTACTTCTTTCTCCGCTGCCTTGGGGAGTGTTTTTTGGTATAAATTTATCGGCGGTGGCGAGAATGAGGAAATTGATACTTCTCCAACGAAAAAGAAAAAGAAAAAGGTTTCGAACAAAAAGGTCAAGGTCAAGGAAGGACCAGGCGTGATGGAAAAATTTGCGAAGTTCTTAAAAAAATTAGTTTAGGGAGGGATCCTGATGGCTTTTGAAATAGATGACGGGTCTGAAATACGAAAACCACCAAAAAGAAACCCCACTCTGAAGGTATTTGGTGTGGGTGGTGCTGGTAATAATGCAGTCAATCGAATGATCGAGAGTGGAATCCATGGTGTTACATTTGTGGTAGGCAATACCGATTTACAGGTTTTGGAGGATTCCAAAGCGGATGTCAAGATACAACTGGGAAAGACATTAACCAGAGGACTTGGAGCCGGAGGAAATCCGGAAGTTGGAGAAAAGGCAACCTATGAAAGTAAAGAGGATATTCTCTCCGTATTGGAAGATACGGATATGTTGTTCATAACAGCCGGTTTAGGTGGCGGAACGGGAACAGGAGCAGCACCGGTGATTGCCAAATTGGCAAAAGAGCTGGGGATTCTTACTGTTGGCGTGGTAACGACCCCTTTCTATTTTGAAGGGAACAACCGTTGGGAAAATGCAAAAGCCGGACTGCGAAACTTACGGGAAAGTGTGGACACCCTCATCAAAATATCAAATAACAAGTTACTGGAAGAATTCCCTGGAGATATCACCGTTATGGATGGTTTTTTAAAGGCTGACGAAGCATTGCACCAGGCCATTAAAGGGATTTCTGAAGTTATCACCAGACGTGGATTGATCAATCAGGACTTTGCCGACATCGAATCGGTGATCAGGGAAGCAGGTGTAGCGTTCCTGGGTATTGGTATCGGAAAAGGCGAAGATAGAGCCCAAGAATCAGCCATCAGGGCGATGGACAGTAAATTATTGGAAAGACCGGTTGATAATGCAACAGCTGTTATTTTGAATATTTCATCCAATAAGAACATCACCATGAAGGAAATGAATTTGGCAGCAGCGGTTATTCGTCAGAGATGCAGCGAAACAGTGGATATGAAGTTTGGATTGATCCTGGATGAGGACTTACCAGAAGATGAAGTCAGAGTTACATTGATTGCCACTCGCTTTGAAGATAACGATGACTTGTTGAGCATGGATTCCGATATTCCCGCAGTATTTCGATTGGGGTTGAATGAATTTTTAAGAGGTGATTGATATTGCCGGAAAAGGTGCAACGATTTCAGTATAAGCGATTGGGAGAAATTCTAACTGAAACAGGGTATGTGACAAAACAGAATATTCAAACAGCGATTGCCCTTCAGAAACAAGAAAAAAAACCCTTGGGACAGATTTTAGTTGAAAAGGGGTTTGTTACTTGGCAGGATATAGCTCAAGCGCTGTCTCAACAATATGATATTCCTTACATGGAAACAGTTGCAGAGCTAGAATTTAGCTCCGAATTGTTATCTTTGTTGGGAAAACAAAATTGCGAAAAATGGCGAATCATTCCCTATAAGAAAGAAGATAGTCGAATTACCCTTTTAACGGATGAAGTTATGGATATCAACAATATCTTGAGAACCGTCAAATTTATGACGAACCTGGAGCCTTCTTTTATTATCGTTCCAAAACCTCAGTTGGATTCTCTATTAAAGGAATATTTCGGAAGCAATATTCAAGTAGCCGAGGATTTGAAAAAGTCATTGGAAGCGGATGGAACAGAGGAGGCTGTTTTTGACTTATCCGACCTTTCTGTTGAAAGAGAGGACAAATCGGCAGAGAATTCAGGACCCATTATCAAATTGGTCAATCAAATTATCCTACAGGCGATTGAACAAGATGTTAGTGATATTCACATTGAGCCGTATGCAAAGTTGGTGAGGGTCAGATACAGAGTAGACGGCATGTTGAGGAAGATTGCCGAATACCCAGCCAAAATGCACCATTCGGTTATTTCCAGGATCAAAATACTCTCCGATCTGGACATTGCTGAGAGAAGATTGCCTCAAGATGGGAAGTTTTATCTTAAAAATAAAGGGGAGCAATATGATTTCCGTGTGTCTACCATGCCAACGGTGAACGGCGAAAAAATCGTATTAAGGTTACTAAAGGTCTCCAATTCCAACAAACGTTTGACTGATTTGGGTTTTTCTGATTATAATTATTCCAGACTTGAATATTTACTGAAATTTCCATATGGCATTATCCTGGTCACCGGACCGACGGGAAGTGGTAAATCTACCACTTTGGTTGGAATTATCAACCATTTAAAAAACGTCACACATAACATCGTTACAGTTGAGGACCCTGTTGAATACAGCATTTCTGGAGTCAATCAATGTCAAACACATGCTGAGATTGGTTTAAATTTTGCCCGATTCCTCAGGGCGATTCTCAGACAAGACCCGGATATCATCATGGTTGGTGAAATTCGAGATAAAGAAACGGCACAATTAGCCATAGAAGCCTCCATGACAGGGCATTTGGTACTCAGTACCTTGCACACCAACACAGCTTCTGCAGCTGTTAGCCGGTTGTTAAATCTTGGAATTGAACCGGATCTTTTGGGCGTTTCATTATTAGGTGTTATGGGACAAAGATTGATCAGAACCATTTGCCCGGAATGTAAAAAGAAAGAACCCCTTCATAACGTTGAATTCAAAGAGATGGCTAAATTACTATTACCGAATGAACAAGACTATTATGAATATACAGGGTCTGGATGTCAATCATGCAGAAAAACGGGGTATAAAGGAAGAACCGGTATCCATGAAGTGTTAATTGTCGATAAAAAGATCAGACAGTTAATGAATGAAAAAGCCCCCGAAAGCCAAATAGAAGCCATTGCCAGAAAATCAGGAATGAGAACCATGTTTGAGGATGGCATCATCAAAGCCATACACGGGGAAACAACCATTGATGAAATCAAAAGGGTGGCCATCAATGCCTGATGAGGGGTTCCCTTCAAAAAATAAGGGGAAAGACGGTTTTGAATCAAGGGAGATTAAATACCATTCAAAATCCCCAGAAAAACTTCTTGAAGAATTGAAGCAAAAAAACCAGGACCGGTCTTCAAAGTACAACAAAAACCGAAGAACTGCATTTGTTTTGATTGCCATCAGCGGTTTAATAATTGCTGGTGTTGCCCTTTTTTTTGTTATCTACAACAATCAACCCGCAAACCTACCCGATTACATTAAAAATGTTCATCCTTTTGTTTTTAAGATTGTTGCTGCTTCCGATTTTGAGTACGGTAGTGAGAGTGAAATAAAGATCAGGGTTTCAAACATTGAAAATACCCAAAAGTCTTTTTCATTTAAAGACTTTCGTTTTTATATAAGCTCGGAGAATTCAGATCGGTTTTTCAATTTCACTTTCCCCATTGAAACGACTATCAGCATGGAAGCTTTTGATTCAAGGGATGTTTATGATTTCAGGCGGGAAAATCCCGCTTTTACATTTAAACCTGGAACTTATACCATTCATGCCCAATTTGTTGTCAATGAAAAGGATATTGAATTGGTGAAGGAATTCAAGGTATTTGAAAACGTTCAGACTAATCTCAACCTTTACAACGATTACAGCTTACCCTCTCAAGAAATGCCGGTTTATCTGACCATTGTCAACAATTCTCCGGATGGCGCAAACTTTCTTTTAGGGACCTATCGTGTCATTCTTAACCCATCGCAAAAAACAGACGAGGATCAACAAACCTCATTCCAACAGGATCAGGTCCTGGGGAGTATCAATGAGAATGAGGAAGCCATGGGCGAATATCAAGTTCTTGCAGGAGAAAAATTGGATATTCTGCTGGGAAGTCTTCAATTTCCATCTTCAGAGGGACTTTATCAATTGAAGACCACCTATTTTTTAAACGATGATTTACACGAAGCTCAACAGACATTGATGGTCAAAAACATTACAAAAATGGACAATGTTAAAAAGCTAAGAATCCTGCCATACACTATGAAAGTGATTGGCGTTGATCAAAATTACGAAGCGCAGATCCTGATCGTCAACGATGAAGATCGAGATATTTATGAGCGGGTTAAGGGCTTTATCTTTGAAATCGTCAAAGAGAATGCCACAGTGTACCGTTATACAAAATACGATGAACAGGATATTAACATATTTATTCCGACTTACTCAAAAAAGGTGGTCTTTGATTCAACACAATGGCGAACCATCCGTTTTCAGGAGCCAGGTAAATACAATATCATGGTGAGAATCATCTTGGAAAACGGGGTTTTGGAGTATTCGGAGGAGTGCCTTGTACTCCAAAATTAGGAACCTTCAAAGAATGGGGGGATCGTTATGAATGAATACAAGATCAGGGTATCAAGAGATCCGGTTTACGGTGAAATCATTTTGTCGCCTCTTGAGATTTTGTGCATTGATTCAAGACCCATGCAACGACTTAGAGAGATCTCTCAATTAGGGGGCGCAGAACGGGTATATCCCGGAGCAACGCATACTCGATTTTTACATTCTTTAGGGGTTATGCATCTTTCAGGCATGTATGCGGAGCATTTGAAGTTGTCCAAGGCCCAAACCAGATTATTGAGACTGGCAGGGCTGATGCATGATATAGGTCACGGTCCTTACAGCCATCAATTCGATGATGTGGCTTATAAAAAGGCCGGTTTGAAAAACGGGCATGACGATCAAAGAAAAAGTTTATTACTCAAGTTGATGCCTCAGGAGATGAAGCGGGTTTACGAGAAATCCATGAAGGCAATATGGAAACAAAATGTAAAAGACGAGCTGCAGGATATACTCAACAAGCCGGTTTCGGATGATGATCTGGAACCCATGTTTCTGGAATTGATGGAAAGACTGTGTGAGGTCTTTGAAGGTGAATCGGAAGGATCAGCTGAATTTAACATCATTCAGGGACCCCTTGGAGCGGATCGAATCGATTTTATTTTAAGAGATTCTTATTATTGTGGAACACCAGAATACGGAACGGTTGATTTACAAAGGATTATTCGTAGTTCAAGACTGATTGAGAAAGATGGTTTGGAACGCTTGACGTACGATGCCAAGATCATTGATAGTATTTACAGAGTGTTGTTTGGGAGATTTATGATGTATAAGAATGTCTATTTTCATAAAACAGCACGTGCAGCCGATTTAATGATTCAACGTGTTCTGGATCTCTCATATGATTTTTTATCTATTGAGAATTATATCAACGATTACTCCAAATTCTGTGAATTAACAGAAGGGTGGTTGTACTTTAGTATCCTTGAAAAGTATAATGAGATCGAGAAATATGAAGATCAGGAAAGAAAAAAGATATGTGAAGCATTTCAAATCATGACGGATTATAAAGAGCGAAGGTTATGGAAAAGCGTCATTGAAATATCTTTCAGCATCACCGGTATGGATCCCACAAGTGTGGCCATAAGTGTAGGCGAGGAGCGCATTGAAACTATCAGGCAGCGAATTTCGGGTTTATTAAATAAAAAGGAGGCTATGCCTTCTGATCAACGAATTGACGAGAATGATCGAAAGGAATTAAAAATTATATTTGACCATCCCAAAGAGTATTTCAAAATCGATACACCTTATAAGCTGACCCTGGCCCATCCCAATGAGTTTTTGGTTAACGAAGTTTACTTGAGAAGCGGAGTAAATGAGGCTGGAACGGATAAAGAACATGTCAGGCTTATTGATTTTGAAAATTTTCTCAAATCAAATCCATTTTACCAATCAGTTTCGGGACAATTGGTTCAAATTGTCAGGGTCTATCTGACCAGAGACAAAAGGGATTTGTTGGATAGATACGCATTATTACAATTTTCCGATAAAGTGGAATTGACAACCAGGTGGTGAACTCTCAATGCTTAGGCGCTTATGCCTTTTTCTTGTTGACTTTATAATCTTTTTGTTGGCGGGTATCATATCCTTGTTCATTCGGTTTGGCTGGGATTTTGACTCCATCATCCAGTTTTTTCCGGCTGTTTTAATCGCCTCCTTAATGGGCGTGATCGCTTTCTTTTTGTTTGGAATCTATAAAGTCGTTTGGGCCTATATGAGCAACAACGAAGTGGTGTTGATCTTTAAAGCCACTATCGTTGCCTATTTCATGAATCTTCTGATTGATTTGATCTTTCCCACGGTGATGCCCCGTTCAGTGGGTATCATGCAGTTTTTGGGAGCTGCACTGGTTGTGCTTTTAAGCAGGATTTGGTGGAGCTGGTATGTTCATGAAGGTGAAAGAAAAGGAGATAAGGGCCAGATGAAAACAAGAGTTGGCATCGTCGGTGCCGGTGAAGCCGGAATACTTCTCCTGGAAGATTTGAAAAAGGGTAAATTGGATAAAAATGTCGTGCTTTTTATCGATGATTCCAAACGCAAAATCGGCAGAAAGGTACGGGGCATTGAAGTATCGGGTCCCATTTCTGATATAGATCAGATCATTTCAGAAAAAAAATTGGAAGAAATTGTCGTAGCCATACCCAGTGCGGATTCATCATTGATGAAACGAATCACTTCAAAAATCGATTTAAAAAAGGTCAAAATGAAGGTATTGCCTTCCATCAGCGAGATCATGGACAACAAAATTGCAGCCGATCAGATTCGTGAAGTTGCCATAGAAGATCTTTTGGGCAGAGAACCCGTTCGGTTGGATTTGAGTGAAATAGAAGAAGCCAACCGGAATAAGGTCATCTTGGTTACAGGAGCCGGCGGCAGTATCGGAAGCGAGATTACACGCCAATTGATCGCCATGAGACCCAAAAGAATTATCGCATTTGGACGCGGAGAAAACAGCATTTATCATGCCACATCAAAATTTCTTCCGTTACTGAAGGAATATCAAGTGGAATATACAAGAATTATCGGTGATATCACCGACAGGCAACGGCTGATTTCTGTTTTTGAGGAGTTTTCTCCTCAGGTTGTCTATCACTGTGCTGCTCACAAACATGTACCGTTGATGGAGGAGAATCCCTCAGAGGCGTTTAGAGTGAATTCGCTGGGAACAAAAACACTGGTGGATGTTTGTTTGGCCTATGCAACCCAGCGATTCACATTGATTTCTACAGATAAGGCGGTCAATCCTACTTCCATTATGGGGTTGTCAAAAAGATTGGCTGAGATGTATATTCGGGCGATGGCAAAGATCGGAACGAAGACGACGTTTTCCGTTGTCCGTTTCGGTAACGTGCTAGGGAGTCGAGGAAGTGTTATTCCCAAATTCAAGGAGCAAATCAAAAACGGAGGTCCTGTAACAGTTACGGATAAAAATATGAGACGTTTTTTTATGACCATACCGGAAGCTTCATCACTGGTGTTGCAGGCATCAAGTTTTATGAACAATGGGGATTTGTTTATTTTGGATATGGGAGAGCAGATTTACATTAAAGATTTGGTTGAAAACATGATTCTATTGGCGGGGTTGATACCCGGCCAAGATATTGAGATTGAATATACCGGTATTAGGCCGGGGGAAAAGCTTTACGAGGAATTGTTTTTGGATATGGAAAAAGCATTGTCAACGAAACACCCAAAGATTTTCAGGGTGATAGAGAATGAGAAATACACCGCCGATGAGATGGCATTGTTAATGGAAAAACTCTATCGATTCTCTGTTGAAAGGGAGCAAATGCAATTAAAGCGGTTGATCGATGAATACATACCTGATCATCAGATTCAATTTGAAGGAGGGAATTTTAATGCTGCTAAACCTAAAGGAGTTTTTGAGGCCAGCAAGTCTTAAAGAGGCCTGGGATCATTATCAAGCTAATCCTGAACACACCTTGTTTTCATCCGGAGGATTGTCAACCGCATTAAGGGAAGACGAAAGAACGCAGGTGATTCTGGATCTCAGCACCGTATTGCCAAAAGCAATAGAAGAAACACAAGGTTATCTGTTCATTGGTGGGGGCATGACCATCAACGAAATAATCAATGCCTTAGAAGGACATGATTTGACTCAGGTCCTTTCAAAAGTGGGAACAAATCAGATCAGAAACATGGCGACTCTGTCCGGTTCCATTGCCCAGAAATACGGTTGGTCTGACATCCTCACGGCTTTGGTGGCTTACAAAGCGCAGGTTCAGCTATATAAAGGTGGAGAACAACAATTTGTGCCCATTGACGACTATCTGCAATCAAAAGAATCGGCCGTGGTGTTGGGTGTGAGAATAGAACAAAAATACAATTTTTGCTATTTTCAGTATATTTCAAGAACCGATTATGATGTTTCGCAGTTTAACTTTTGCCTTTGTGTCCATCTGGAGGAAGGATCGATAGGCGACAGCGGAATCGCTTATGGAGCTGCCCCCGGAGTTGCAAAAAGGCTGAAAGAGGCTGAAGGGGTATTGAATGGCCTCAGAATCAGTGAAATTGAAGCTCATTTGTCCCCTGTTCTGGAAATGACTGACCATGCACAGTTGTCAGATGGATTCGGGTTATCCGGAGAATATAGAAAAGAGCTATTGAGCGTGTTTTTAAAAAGAGGGCTCGTTGCTCTGGGAAAAAAAGGCTAATACAAATCCACCAAGTGTTTCTTCAATAACCTTTGAATCAATGAAATGGATGAAATCCCGATAATGGCTACCGATGCGGCAGTGGGACAGAACCCGTCTAAGGTCAACCCCAGCGCTAAAGCTGAGGCGGGAGGGTGTTCGGTATTGGTGATGACCATGAGAAACATGGTCAATCCCACCGAAAAGGCTCCCAAAAGAGCCATTATCGTATCCGAATTCACACCAGGTAATAATTCGTGGATCAGAAAAACCAGTCCGGCGCAAACTGCACCACTGATAACACCGAATGTGTACCCTCCGATCAGATACCTGGGACTGGCGGTTTTATCATGAGGATTACCAAAGGCGATGGTTGAACTGGCTCCGATGGAAGCCACAACAATGCCATCCGCCAGTAAATCCAGGAATAACAAAACAACGGACACAATCCCCACGGTGATGAGCGATTGAAGAAAATATTCCTTTTTATGCTGTCTGAACTTACAATCAAATACTTTGAAGAGTTTCAAAAAAAACCCCCAACCTTTTTCATCCAATGATGAAAGTGTATATTTTAAACGGTTCGTATTGAAGTTCAAAAGAATTGTTGGAGAGAATCTGCTTTTTTTCGAAGACTTCCTCCAATACATTGGCTCGGTAAACTTCTTTGATGTCGATGCCTTTTAATTGGATTTGTGTTGTTCCCCTGGAACCTGCTACTTCGCAAATCCTCATTACCAGTCTTTCCTTTTCATCCCGCTTCAAACTCATCAACTGCAGAGATTCAGCGATAAAGTTTAACCCAAAATTCTCAAGTTTGTCAGTTTTTCCGTTAAAAGTCAATAATTCCCGATTCATTTTCCTTGCACTTATGATAGTAGGAAACGGATCGGACCCGGGATGAGAGCTAACGGCGTAGGTAAAACTGTGTTTTCCTTCATCTGCAAAAACCATGGGGTTGATGGGTGATCTTAAAAGGGTGAGGGCTATTCTTGACTGATCGGTAGAATAGCCGTATTTACAATCATTAAGAATGGCGACCCCGAAATCCCTTTCGGATAAATCTACCCAGCGGTGACCGGGAACCTCAAATCTTGCCTTTTCCATATCGGTATTTTTGTGAGTGTTCCTGTAGATATACCCAGCTCCCAGATCAAAGCTAGCCTTTCTGCAAAGAACATTAGTATTAAATTCAGCCTTCAGCATCATTCTTCGGTGATGCCAGTCAATTTCATTTTCAACGGTGATGGTTTGATCGTAGCGGTTGAAAAGATAACGTTGAATGATCTGAGTGTTTTCAACAATATAAGTGGCTTGGATGACCTTTCGAATCATATTGGATTCAATCACACTGAGAGTGCTTGCTGATAAAGGGTATCCATAGGCTTCGTGATGGCAGGCGATGTCCCAGGCATCCCAAAACATGGGAACATCCTCGTACATTATTAGGTGATTGCCCGTATCTTTGAAAAGAAATCTTTGAGAGGCTTTATCGTATATTTGTAAAGCACCGGCTTCTGTAATATGCGCTTTGTAAAAAGGTGTTTCTGCTGTATAGGTCTTATCCGTTATTTCTTTTATCGGCTGTACTATCTTCTCTTTATAGAAGACTAAAGTCGAAAAAGGCCTGATCGGCTGAGTGTAATGATACAAAAAATGACCATCATGAGTTTGATAAGGGATCAAGGTCTCGTCGTTTGGTCCTTTTAACAACCAAGCATCTCTTGTGTTCAGTTGGAAAGTGGTCTGTCTTTCATATTCGCATGGGTTGAACACACTCAGATAATCCCTTTGATGGCATGCTTCTTCGTCAAGCAAATTTTTAAGGTGATTTTCAGTTTGTAGACAAACATCACCCAACTCCTGTTCAGCCTTTTCATAGACTTGAGGAATGGATGAGCCCGGTAGGATATCGTGGAATTCATTTTTAAGAAGGGTTTGCCAAAGATTATCAATGCTTTTTTTTGTAGTTGTTATCGAGTGTAACTGATCGAGGGAGGGTTCTTCAGTGTCTTGTAGGATGGTTTGCATCATTTCCAACAGAATCAACAGATCTTCTGCTTTCTTGTGAAACTTTTTAGTCCGTGCTTGCGTGGTGTAGCACCCTCGATGAAATTCAAGGTAAAGCTCATCATCCCAAACTTCCAACTGATCAGCAGCTTCTACGGTTTTTTTGAAGTGTTCTTGAGTGGTCATGATTTCAAGTCGGGGTAATCCGGGCATCGTTCTAAGAAGCTCATAATGGTCCATCATTTCATCTGAAGGTCCGCCACCACCATCACCATAACCGAATGTGATGAAACCGAGGGGGAGCTTTGCTTTTTCCCGATAATGATCCCAATTTTCAAATAATGTTTGAGGATTTAGACGGGCATTATAACCCTCTTGGTTTTTAAAACTCCTATACAAAACCTCCGAGCCATCCAATCCACGCCAGATCATCACATCGTGGGGAAGAGGATTTTTTTCGTTCCAGGTTAGTTTAGTGGTGAAAAAATAATCCATCTGGGCTTCTTTGAGAATTTGGGGGAGTGTCCAAGGGAAGCCGAATACATCCGGTAACCAAGCTACGTTGCTATACGAGCCAAACTGCTTTTTAAAATATTTTTGACCGTAATAAACTTGTCGGATCAGAGATTCAGGTGAGGGGATATTGCAATCGTGTTCCACCCATGCCCCCCCTACCGGCTCCCACTGGCCTTTTTTATGGAGTTCTTTGATCCGGTTCATGATTTCTGGGTAGTCCTCGGCAATATCCTTGTACATTTGAGCCGATGATTGGGCAAAGACGAACTTGTCATATCGCCTGCACATTTGGACAGCATTTGAAAAGGTCCGGGGAATTTTCCTTTTTGTTTCGCAGATAGGCCACAGCCAGGCATAATCGATATGTGCATGTCCCACAGCTGAAAGGGTTCCCAGGGGAGGAAAAGACTGACGTAAATGATCCAGGCGATCAGACAATTCCGTTTGAGCCTGTTCAAGTCTTTCATAAAAATCAAAACTGAAGATATGACCTTGAGAATAATCAAGAGATTCGCTGATGTATTTTTTTTGAATGTATTGACTGATGGAAGGGTTATCCATCAGTGAGTCTGCATATGTTTTGGTGTCCCTTGGGATTTGTGTTTTGGAGAGTATCTTTTCCAATAAGGAGAAAAGTCTTTCGCTAAGAAGTAGATCTTTTGTGTAAAAGGCTGTTTCCAAAGTGATTCTTAATTGTTCGGCAAATCGGCTTATTCTTTGATCGATGATTAGAAGGTGAGAATGATCCAGTTGTCTTTTCTCTGATTTCTCGCCAAATAGCAAATGAGGGACTACCTGTACCGATATGGTGTGTTTTTTGTTGTCTGCAAAGGCATTCATATTAACTTGGAGATGGTAAGGATTAATTTCTCCAAAGGGTTTTCCATCAACGAATAGCAGACTTTCACCGCCAAACCAGGCGTCGAATAAAACCGATTCATGTTCTTCTCGCTGGGGGATTTGCACTTGCGTTTCAAACCAAACAGGCTCCTCGCCGGTATTGTCCCATAGGTGTTTGACTAGACAAGGCTTCCAGCCTAATGCCGGTGGATAAAGAGCATTACCAACGGTAAACTGCCATTGGTCTACAGGGGATCTTCTTTTTATCTTTAAGGCGTTTATTTCGTCGATTCTCTGTTCAAATCTGGCTTTTATTGCTTCACGTTTTTCAAACATGCTTATACCTCCAAGTGCGGGTCAGTCTTTTTTACAAGTGAAAACACAGGCATTTTCCAGTTCGTTTACAATCTCGATCGAGTGAAAACCGGCCTTATGAAATAATTCGATTTGCGCTTGCTTGGTGAAGGGGATGTCCACATGGTAGTTGTGCATATCTTCAATTTTGTAAGTCTCTTTTATTATGTTGTATTGTTGAAATCTTTTTTCTGCTTCAAGCGGATTGACCACATAATCCCCTTCGATATAAATGCCGCCTTTTTTGAGGGTTTTATGGATTTTGTCATATATCCGACTTTTTTCGCTACGGGTCAGATGATGCAGTGTCATTACCGAAAGAACAAAGTCGTACGTGAGTTCGGGAAAAGGCGTTTCCAGATACGAGCCAACTATTAACGATAGTTGTGGCTTTTTTGAAACATATTTTTCCTCCAGCTTACATAACATCTCTTTTGAAAGATCAATGCCCGTTATTAAGGCATTTGGTGTTTTTTGAAAGACAGCATCCAGTTCCAGCCCTGTTCCGCAACCCAAATCCAGTATTTTGAGAGGTTCATAACTGCAAGTAATGGGGGTGGCGATGGTGGTATAGATTTTTTCAAAACTGGCCACATTTATCCGCATATGCTTATCATAGCCATCCACACGGGTATTAAAAAAATCTTTCATTGGTTCAGGTTTCGGCATAAACTCACTCCACAAGAAATTTTTATTATTATATCATCACTTGTGCTGTGTTGGAATGCTAATTGAGAAAACCTTTGGGTAAGTTGATTGGAAGGTAAAAAAAAGGCGAGCTAAGCTCGCCTTTTTCATAACTGAAAAATTACATCATTCCGGGCATACCGCCCATTCCGCCACCGGGCATACCGCCAGGCATTCCAGCATTATCATTTTCCTGTGGTTTGTCTGCAATCAGTACTTCCGTTGTTAGAAGCATGGAGGAAATGGAAGCTGCATTCTGCAATGCACTTCTTGTAACCTTTGTAGGGTCGATGATGCCGGCGTCTACCAGGTTTCTGTACTGATTTTTCATGGCATCGTAACCAAATTCTATATCGTCGTTGCTGTTGATTTTTTCAATGATGATGGATCCGTCAACACCGGCATTAAGAGCGATCTGTCTGATTGGTGCTTCTAATGCTCTGGCAACGATTAAAGCGCCGATTTTTTCTTCAGGAACCGAGAGAGTTTCCGCCACTGCTTCAACCGCTTTCTTTGCTCTGAGAAGTGTTACGCCGCCTCCGGGGACGATCCCCTCTTCAACAGCAGCTCTTGTAGCGCTGAGGGCGTCTTCAATACGATGCTTTTTCTCTTTTAATTCCGTTTCGGTTGCGGCTCCAACTTTGATAACGGCAACACCGCCGGAGAGTTTTGCCATTCTTTCCTGAAGTGTTTCCTTTTCATAATCGGATGAGGTGTTTTCGATCTGCTTTTTGATCTGGTTGATTCTATCTTTGATCTCTTCGGGATTGCCGTGACCATCAATGATAATGGTATCGTCTTTTTTAATTCTAATGACATTTGCTTGACCCAAATCATCCAATGTGGCGTTTTCAAGTGTCAGCCCAACTTCCTCGCTAATAACCGTTCCGCCTGTGAGGATAGCAAGATCCTGAAGCATGGCTTTTCTTCTGTCTCCGAATCCGGGTGCTTTAACCGCACAGGAATCCAAAGTTCCCTTTAATTTATTTAATACCAATGTTGTAAGACCTTCACCTTCCACATCTTCGGCAATGATAAGTAATGGTCTGCCGGATTGGGCAACCTTTTCCAACAAAGGAACGATGGGCTTAATGGCAGTAACCTTTTTATCTGTGATGAGAATTAAAGGTTCTTTTAAAACAACTTCCATTTTCTCAGTGTCGGTTACAAAATAAGGTGAGATGTATCCTCTGTCAAATTGCATGCCTTCTGCGAAATCAACAAAAGTATCCATTGTTTTTGAATCTTCAACCGTGATAACGCCGTCTTCTCCGACCTTATCCATTGCTTCTGCAATATAGGAACCGACTTCGTCGTCATTGTTTGCGCTGATGCTGGCAACATGAGCGATGTCGTCTTTGCTTTCAATTTTTTTGCTGGCGCTTTTGATGCTTGATACGGCAGCGTCCACACCGGCTTTTATTCCTCTTTTCATGATCATCGGGTTGGTGCCTGCGGCAATATTTTTCATGCCTTCTTTGGCGATTGCGCTGGCGAGAACCGTTGCGGTTGTTGTTCCGTCACCGGCGACATCGTTTGTTTTTGAAGCCACTTCTTTGAGTAATTGGGCACCCAAATTTTCGAATTTATCTTCCAATTCTATTTCTTTTGCGATTGAAACACCGTCGTTTGTAACGGTGGGGCTTCCCCAACTCTTTTCAAGAACAACATTTCTGCCTCTGGGTCCAAGTGTAACCCTTA
>ERZ795057.799-NODE-799-length-30864-cov-6.228537_pt1 | contig 30864 bp, 24 predicted proteins | sample MGYA00375141_ERZ795057 | MGnify/ENA primary metagenome ERZ795057 (study PRJEB30186, sample SAMN05720163) | activated sludge metagenome | isolation source: Anaerobic digester | place: Hong Kong | collected 2015-01-26 ...
CGAGTTCCCCTCATCGCCTATAACGGCAGTCTTCTCCGGGTTCTCGGAGAAAAATCTTCCCTCTTCTCCTGGGGCATTCCCAAAGAGCTGGCGGGGGAGCTGCTGCGATTTTGCAAAAAAAATAACTGGTACGTTCAAAGCTACCTGGAGGATCGGCTTTTGGTGGAGGAAAAAAGTTACTGGACGGAATATTACGAAAATCTCGCCTCCGTGCAGGCCCATGCCTTGGGAGAGGCTTTCTTCTCCCCCTCCGGGGATCCTCTTAAAATTCTCCTGGCCGCGGAAAACGAGGAGGAGCATGCTTTTATGATACGCAGCCTCACGGAGCGCTTCGGAGATACTATCTTTCTGGCGGGATCCCACACTCCGGGAGCCCGGTTTCTCGAGGTGGTAGCTCAGGGAGTGAATAAGGGAAAGGCCCTGGAGAAGCTCTGCGAACATCAGGGAATATCCCTGGAGGAGACCCTGGTCTTCGGAGATTCGGAAAACGACGTACCCCTTTTTGAAAGTGCCGCAGTAAGCGTAGCCATGGGCAATGCGGCGCCTCATGTACGAAACCGGGCCACCTACGGTACGGAGAGTAACGACCAGGAAGGTATCGCTCTCTTCTTCGAAAAGCACGGAGAGCAATTTTCTTTCGAGCCCTCCGGCATATCCCGTTCCGCCTGAAATTCCTGCAGATCCAGGGAACCTCTCGACGGCATATATTCCTTATTGGGGAAGCGTTCCCTCCACCCCTTCCACAAACCAATTCATGGAAAGGATCTCTTCGTCGGAGAGGCTTCTACCCTCGGGAACCTTAATCTCTCCCTCCCGATTTTTGATGGGCCCCGTGAAAACATCCCAAACCCCGGAAAGGATCCTCTCCTTCTCCGATGCCACCAGCTCCTTCACGGCATCCGGTACATCCTCGCCGAAGGGGGCGAGATCCACCACACCTTCCTTGAGACCCCACCAGATATGCTCACTCTCCCAGGAACCTTCCACGATTCTGCTCACCGTGTATATGTAGATCTTGCTCCAATCCCATATGGGAGCGGTAAGATGCCTGGTGGGAGCATAGAGGCTCATGTCGTTGTTATATCCCACCACGTAGACTCCCGCCTCTTCCGCAATCTGCGGAACCGCTCCGGAATCCGCATGCATGGCAAGCACATCCGCCCCTTCGTCAAGAAGGGCCCTGGCAGCTTCTTTCTCTCGCCCCGGATCGAACCAGGAAAAAAGCCACACCACCTTTACGACTGCTTCGGGATTAACCTGCCGTACTCCCATGGTAAAACCGTTGATTTCCTGGATAACTTCGGGAATGGGGTGAGCCGCCACATAGCCGATCACGCCCTTCTCGGTCATACTGCCCGCCACGAGCCCCGAAAGATATCGGGCCTGGTACATGCGGCCAAAGTATGTGCCCACATTTTCTCCCTGCTTATATCCCGAACAGTGCATGAAAAAGACGTCTTTATGGCGCTTGGCTGCTTCCTGGACGAAATCCATGCATCCGAAAGAGGTGGCGAAGATAAGCCTCGATCCGTTCCGGACGAGGGTATTCATAACTCGAACAGAATCGGAACCTTCAGGAACTCCCTCTACAACGGTACTCTTCAATCCGGGGAAGGCTTTTTCCATTTCCCTGCGCCCCTTGTCGTGCATGAACGTCCATCCTCCGTCTCCCACAGGACCGAAGTACACGAAGCCGGGCTTCAAATTCTCCACGGAAACCGCTTCCATTCCGAAAACACAGCTTCCGAAAAAACAGTAAAGGTAAGCCAGAAACAGCACTACAAAAACTTTTCTCATTCTTCACGCCTCCTCCACATCACGTTTATATTTCTTCCCCGGGGGTGGATCACGATTTTGAATTGAAGTACATCTACGTAAAGAATATGGAGAAGGTTTTGGGGAAATAGTATCGAAAAAAACACGCGTAGGATATATTTGGAATGTTTCTTTTCGGTTCGAGCCCGGAAGTGTGGCTGCATCCGTGGCCTCTTCCATCAGGAAGGAACGCCCGCCCCGGATATCCTCCCTGATGGAAACACCTTTGTTCCAGTGCCGCCTATTCTACTCCCGGATACCGCTGTTCCTTCTGTGCCAGAGCATACCCAAAAAAGCGGTGATGGGCACCGTAAGAAGAAGCCCCGCCGTTCCCGCAAGGCTTCGAACGAGTTCCTCCGCGATGCTGGCATTGTTAAGAAATCCCATAAAGGACATATCCGATTCCGCCACCAAAATGACGAAGGGAAGAGCACTCCCCACGTAGGCCAGCACAAGCGTATTGATCATGCTCCCTAAAACTTCTCTTCCCGCTCCTATTCCCGCCTTCCATAGGCGGGCGGGGGAAATTCGGGCATCGTAATGCACCAGTTCTCCCATGGTGGCGCTTACGGAAATGCCCACGTCCAGTACCGCTCCGATAGAGCCTATGATTACCGAGGCCAGAAAGATACCCCGAAGGGAGATATGAGGCATGGTGCTGGAAAGAAGAGCTCCCGCCTCCCCCGCAAGCCCCGTGAGCTGCCAGAGATAGACGAGAAATCCTCCGAGAAGAGAGGCCGCTCCGGCTCCGCCTAGGGATCCGAGAAAAGCTACGGGCCACCAACTTTTACGGCGTACCACCAGCACCACCGTGAGAGCGGTGATGATAAAAATCGCTCCCAAGGCATAGGGAACCGGAGGAGATCCGCGTTGCACCAGGGGTATATACCAGTATAAAAGCACCCCCAGAGAGAGAAGAAGGCCGAGAAGAGCCCGGAAACCTGCCATTCCCGCACTCGCGATAAGAGCTCCCAGAGCGGCGAAGACGAGAGCCACCACCCAGGGAGCACGGAAGGAGTCGCTGAGATAGTATTGATGTTCTCCATCCGGAAAGATATCCGTCAAAAGAACGTATATTCTCCCCTCTCTGAAGGGAACCCCTCCCTGGCGAAGCTGTTCGATAACAACGGAAAGATAGCTTCCCCGGCTCTTTCCCGAAAGGACTTTGAGCACCACCTCCAGGCGATCCACCTCCCATCCTTCGGAAAAAGGTTCCTCTTCGGGAACGTGCTGCATATCCTCTTCGAAAGAAAGGGGCTGTTCTTCCGTATTCACGGATTTCCACGATTCCAGACGTACCAGGGTACTCCCTTCGGGCCACTGGGAAAGCATGACCCTATGGGTAAAGAATCCTCCCCCGAGGGAGAAAAGAAGTACCAGGAAAAAACGCAGGCAATATCGTTTTATCAATTTTTCTTTCTCCTCAGGATTCCATACTCTTCCGCAAAAGATCTCCCAGATTCAGGGTGGGAGAATGCCTCTGATCCGCCGCCCGGATACCTCCTACCAGGGTATCCCTAATTTCCATTTCCCGATAGGAGGAAGGATAGTACAGCGCCGCAGCGTCGTCGTGCCCTCCTCCTCTCACCTTCCGGCCATCCTTGAGAAGTCCCACGAGTTTTCCCGCCAGACCATCCCGGCTTCGCAGGGATATGGCCCAATCTCCCCGCATCTTCCGGTTTGCCACCGCCACCACCCGGGGAGGATTATCGTCGTGATCCAGCAGAAGTCCGCAAAAATCCGAAACGTCCCCGAATTCAAGAAGGTCAGGGCTTACCCACACAAGATCCTTTCCTGAAAGGATCACTTTTTCCCGGGCCCGGGAAAAGCGCTCCTCCTGACGCTCTACGAAAACTCTCGCTATGGAATCTTCCCAGGAAGTAAGCTTTCCCGAAGGGCTTTCCACAAGCCTTGAAAAAACGCTCCATGGCCCGGAGAGGGTTATCAGAGCCTGCCAGAGCCGGGATTCTTCCCGTTTTCCCAACCAGAGATCCCGGTCGTTGGCAATATCCACAAAATCTTCAAGTTTTTTGACTCTCTCTATCCGCTCCTTCTCCCAGGATTGTTCCATGATCCAGTTGTAGTAAACCCGAGCGGCACAAAAGGATGTATCCACACAACTCCAGGAACGGTTGCCGAAACGATCCAACGTCGTCTGATGATGATCGAAAAGAAAAGGCGTTTCGCCCTGATACAATTCATCGATAATATCCGCGGTTTTCTCCTTCTGACAAATGAGGTCCAGCACAAGAAGATCCCATTTATCCGGAGACTGCAATCCCTCGGCAATACGTTCATCCACTTCGTGATATCCCGTAAGAACTACCCTGGGAATACCTCCCTGAGGAGTATGAGCGTACCAGGCTACCGCTGCGGCGGCTACTCCGTCCAAATCCGTGTGGCTTACGATAAAGGGCACTTTTTTCATCATATCGAACCTCCTGCAGAGTTTTCCACAATTGTGGAAAAGATGTGGATAAAATTCGTTGTCCGTGTCTCGGGAATTATCAAAAAATGTCAGATTTCTTTATCTCTTCATCAGGGTTATCCGAAAACGTTCCTTCCAGGAATAATTCTTATCCACCACCTCTTTTTTTTCCTTTCCGCCTGTGGATAACTCTATTTTCTCCTCCCAGAGTATGATACTATAGTTTTCCGCATTCCCAAGACGAGGTGACTTTCGTGGATAAAAATATTAAGGACTTGTGGACAACTCTCCACACTCACGCACGAAACGAATTGCAGAATCAGAACGCTTCACTGTGGCTCGATACGTGCGAACCCATATCGCTGGAAAAGAATTTGCTCGTTCTCGATACGGGCAATCCCTTCGTAAGGGAACAGATTCAGAAGAACCTTCTTCCGGAACTGGAGGAATTGGCCCGTTCCCTGGGCATTGCCGAAAAAATATCCCTCCAGGCTACCATGAGCGTCCGGAGTACCGAGGAGCAGAACAGGGCACAGCAACTCACACGCCCGTCCTACTCCATCAAAACCGGGCTCAATCAAAGCTACGAATTCGAAACCTTCGTGGTGGGAAAATCCAACCGCCTTGCCCATGCCTCCAGCCTTGCGGTAGCCCAGAATCCAGGCTCCGCCTACAACCCTCTTTTTGTCTGGGGAGGAGTGGGGCTCGGCAAAACGCACCTTATGCATGCTGTCGGTCACTACGTTCTGGAAAACGCTCCGCAATCCAAGGTGGCTTATGTAAGCTCCGAGAAGTTTACCAACGAGCTGATCAACGCCATTCAGAACAACCGAACCCAGGATTTTAAAAACAGGTACCGTACCATGGACCTCCTCCTTATCGACGATATTCAATTTCTCGCCAACAAAGAGAGCACCCAGGAGGAATTTTTCCACACCTTCAACAGCCTTTACGATGCGAAAAAACAGATCGTCATCAGCTCGGATCGCCCTCCCAAGGAAATTCAAAGTATCGAAGAACGTCTTGTGAGCCGCTTCGAATGGGGTTTGGTCATGGATATTCAACCTCCCGATCTGGAAACCCGCATCGCCATCCTGAAGAAAAAGGCGGAATTTCGGAATTTCGTGGTTCCCGATGAGGTGATCTACTTTTTGGCTCAGAACATTCCCAGCAATATCCGGGAGCTCGAAGGAGCTCTCAATCGTACCATGGCCTGTTCTCAGCTTAGCTCCGAGGCCATTACCACGGAAAACGTGGCAAACTGGCTCAAGGACACCATCCGAACCATATCCAAGGATCCCGTTACCATCGAGCGCATTCAAGAACTTGTAGGAGAAGCCTTTAACGTGAAACTCGACGATCTTGTAGGTAACAAACGTACTGCGGATATCGCCTTGGCCCGGCAGGCCGCCATGTACCTCGCTCGCGAGATGACCGACGCAAGTTTGCAACAGATCGGCAGAGCTTTTCGGAAAAAGGATCACACCACGGTACTTCACGCATGCCGGCGTATTGAAGAACTTACGAAGAACGATCTTCGTGTGAATAAACTTGTGGATACCGTACGGAATAAGCTGTAAAAGTTCGGTGTATTTCCCTGTGGATAGATAGCGGTTTTTTTGCTTTTCAGGATTTTTTGTGTATGGTGTGGATAAATTCGAAGAGTTCTTCACAGGATTATGCACTCTTCAAACTCCATGGGTTTCTAGCGAATATCCCCTTATGCACCATATCCACATACCCTACTATATCTACTACTTATTTTTAAATATATTGATGTATATGTGAAAGGACGGAGATCCCCTTGAAATTGACCATCCAAAAACCGGTTTTCATCAAGCGATGGAATATGGCTGAACGCATTACAAGCTCCTCGAGTTCAATTCCGAGCCTGGGAGGGGTTCTCTGTACATTGCGCGAGGGAAAAGCCTTTCTTCATGCCACAGATTTGAAAACCTCTTTTACCTGTACTGCCGAAGGAGTTTCCTTCGATCTCTCCGAGGAGGAAAGCGAAGGAAACGTAGTCTTTCCAACCCGGGTGGTGGGAGATCTTTTCAAAAAGGCTTCCACCGAAAGCTTTACCGTTTCCGTGGAAGATGGAAAAGCCCTTATGCGATCGGGAAAAAACATCTATCGTTTTACCACTTATCCGAAGGAGGATTTTCCAAAAATCCCTTCGGCGGAAAATGCCAGGCCCCTTTGTAAGATTCCCGTAAAGGATCTTCTTCGCCTCATCGAAGAAGGATCCTTCGCAGGCTCTACGGGAGAGGAATATCCTCAGTATCTCAGCGGGGTTTCCTTTCGGATCCGCAATAACACCATTACTTTGGCAAGCACGGATATCCGGCGCATTACCCTCTCTCGGGGGGTTCTCGAAGAATTTCAGGAGGAAGTTGATCTGGTGCTTCCCGTAAAGGGATTGCGGGAGCTTCAAAGGGTTTTGGGGATGGTGGATCATGCGGAAGATCTTGCGGAGATTCTTGTAGATGACACCCAGGTCTTCTGCCGCATGGAAAACGCGGTTCTCTCCCTTTTGCGAATGGACGTGCGCTTTCCCTCCTACGAAAATCTTCTCGAACGTGCCCGTACCACCTGGATGACCGTGGACCGGGATCTTCTGTTGAATGCCATGGAGCGCCTGGATATTCTGGTTCGGGACGGAACCCGGATGGTGATTTTCCAGTTTTCTCCCGCCGGAGAGTGTACCATCGCGGGATTTACTCAGAACGTGGGAGCCGCGGTGGAACACGTAACGGCGGAAATCGACGGAGAGCCTCTTCAGCTTGCCTTCAATTCCCGGTTCCTTCTGGAGGGTCTCAAGGCTCTTCATGGAGAAAAAGTGCAGTTCTCTCTCAACGGATCCACGGGGCAGCTCACCATGTTCCGTCCGGATGACGAAAGTTATCGCTACGTGGTGATGCCCATCGATCTGCAGCAGCAGGATCACGAGCGTTTTCGCCGGGAAGTTCTCTCCGTGGAAGAAGGGGAAGATGCTTTTTCCGAAGAAACTCCGTAGAAAGGGACTTTTTCCGGGCCCGTAATGTATTTACATTCTCTGGCATTCCGGAATTTCCGAAATCTCCGGGACGGAGAGTGCTCCTTTTCGCCGGGGCTCACGCTGCTGACGGGAGAAAACGGAGCGGGAAAGACCAACTTTCTCGAGATGCTCTCTCTTCTTACGGGATGGGGAACCTTTCCGGGAAGAAAAACCGGGGATGTTCCCCGGTGGGGATCCGGAGAGAGAGCCCTCATGCTTGCCCGTTTCGAGGGAGAACTTTATTTGGAAGTTAAGGGTCAAGTGGGAAAACAGAACGTGCTTCGCTGCGGTTCCAGCCGGTGTACCTCCGGAGAGATGCGTTCCCGGGTGCCGGCGCTTTTTTTTCTGCCTTCGGACATGGAGCTTGTAGAAGGTTCCGCATCGGTACGCCGGCGTTTTATCAACCGTCTCTGTGCGCTTCTTCATCCGGGATATGCGGAAAAGCTGTACGAGTATAAAAAACTCCATCGCCAGAAAACGTCTCTTCTTCGGCAGGGACGGAGCACCTCCGGGGTGGATCGTTTTATGATCTCCTCGGGGTCCTGGCTCTGGGGAATTCGGGAAAAGGCTCTGAAGTTTTTCGTGGAGCGGGGACTTTCTTCGACGATTTCCATGCTTCCTTTTCCTTTGGAAGTCCGGCTTCTTCGGGGAGGTGCGGGGCTTTCCGAAGATCCCCGGGAGGATTTTTCCCGAAGCCTTTACGGAAGGGCTTCGGAAGAACGGCGGCGGGGAAGGGTTCTTGTGGGCCCCGCTGGGGACGATTTGCTTCTGCAGATTAGGGAACGCCCCGCTTCGGTAGTACTCAGCCGGGGGCAGCGCCGGCGCCTGGTTCTGGCTCTTATGCTCGGCATGGGGTATCTTGCGGAAATAGCCTCCCGCAAAAAACCTCTCTTCGTGCTGGATGAAGTGACCGCGGAGCTGGATATGGCCGGAAGAACTCTTCTTTTCGATATGATGGCCGCCACGGGCTGGCAAGTTCTGGCAGCCACTGCGGAGCCTTTCCGGGAGGATTGGCCCGGAGCTTTTCGCAGGCTTCGGGAGGGAGTTTTCGAGAGGGAGATGTAGAAAAATCCGCGATTTTTTGGAAATTTCCGGAAAATCGCGGAAAGGGTGTTTTTTTCGGGAAAGGTTCCCGTGCAAAGGAAGATGAAAAGCTATGTCCGAACAGTACGATGTAATCGTTGTAGGGGGAGGTCATGCGGGATGCGAGGCCGCCTTGGCGGCGGCCCGGATGGGATGCTCCACCCTGATGCTCAATCTCTCTCTGGATAATGCGGCTCTCATGGCTTGCAATCCCTCCATCGGAGGGCCCGCCAAGGGACATCTTACCCGGGAAATCGACGCTCTCGTGGGCGAACAGGCCCGGGCAACGGATGCCACTACCCTGCATATCCGATGGCTCAACACCTCCAAGGGACCTGCGGTACGGTGTCTCCGGGCTCAATGCGATATGCGGGAGTATACCGCCTATTTCATGGCTCTGTTGGAACGGGAGCCGAACCTCTCGGTATTTCAGGCCCTGGTGACGGATCTTCTGGTGGAAAAGGGAGCTATTCGGGGAGTACGAACCCGTATGGGAATTTCCTTTTTCGCTCCCCGGGTAATTCTTACTACCGGCACCTATTTGGGAGGCAAGGTGCACATCGGGCTTTCGCATTTCGATTCCGGTCCTTTGGGAGAGATGCCCGCTTTGGGGCTTACCGCCTCTCTTCGTCGAGAGGGCTTCGAGGTGGTGCGCATGAAAACCGGCACGCCTCCCCGAATAGCCGCACATACCGTGGACTGGAAAGCCCTGGATGCTCAGGAAAGCGCGGAGGAGCCTCTCTGTTTCTCCCATTGGAACGAAGGAAAACGCTACTCCGGCATTGCCTGCTATCTCACTCGGAGCACTCCGGAAACCCATGAGATCATTCGGGAAAATCTGGACCGCTCCCCCCTCTATACGGGAGTTATCGAGGGAGTGGGTCCCCGGTATTGCCCCTCCATCGAGGATCGAGTGGTACGCTTTCCCGAACGGGAAGGACATCAGGTTTTTCTGGAGCCCGTGGCGAGAGACAGCGTAGAAATCTACATGCAGAACTTCTCCAGCAGCCTCCCCTTCGATGCCCAGGAACGAATGGTGCATTCTCTTCGGGGATGCGAAAAGGCCTGGATTCTGCGCCCCGCCTACGCCATCGAATACGATATGATGCCTCCTACCCAGCTCACGGGCTGGTTGGAAACGAAAAAAATCCGAGGGCTCTTCTGTGCGGGGCAGATAAACGGAACTTCGGGATACGAAGAGGCGGCAGCCCAGGGGCTTCTGGCGGGAATCAACGCGGTACTCACTCTCCGGGAGGAGGAACCCTTGCTTATCGAACGCTCTCGGGGATATACGGGGGTTCTCGTGGACGATCTCGTTACCCGGGGAACGAAAGAGCCCTATCGAATGCTTACAAGCCGTTGCGAATACCGCCTTCTTTTGCGGCACGACAATGCGGATATGCGTATGGCTCCCCTGGGAAGAAAACTCGGGCTTCTCGGAGACGAAGAGTGGAAAATTCTTCAGAACCGCTGGAAATGCCTGGAAAAGGAGCGGGAACGGCTTCGGAAAGTTCGCATCTCCCCCACTCCGGGGGTGAACCAGGTGCTTGCGGAAGAGGGAAGTGCTCCTCTGGAGGAGTCCTGTACCGCGGAGGAACTGCTTCGCCGCCCCGAGGTATCCTACGCCGCGGTGGCCAGGATCGTTCCGCCGGAAGAGGAGCTCTCCGAAGAGCTTCGGCGCCGTACCGAGGTGGAGATCAAGTACGAGGGATACGTAGCCAAGCAGCTACGCCAGGTGGAACGTATGGAAAAGATGGAGCATTTCCGGATTCCCCAAAGCTTCGAATATTCTTCAATAAAGGGACTTCTTACGGAGAGCCGGCAGAAGCTCGAAGAGCTCCGCCCCGCCACTCTGGGTCAGGCGAGGCGTGTTTCCGGAGTAACCCCTGCGGATATCCAGCTTCTCTGGATCGCTTTGGAGGCCCATCGGCGAGGAAACCGTGGCTAAAAAACCCGCATCCTTCAGAGCCACTCCGCTGCACCAGCTTATATGGAAAACCCTTCCTCCGGAGATACGAGGAGAACTTTTTCTTCGGGATATTCGAGAGAGCTGGAGAAATCTCGCGGGGGACCCCCTGGGAAAATGTACCGCCCCCTTCAAGATTCGGGAAAGCACTCTTTTCGTGATGGCGGAACACTCTCCGGCGGCCCAGGAGGTACAGTTCCAGGAAAGGAGAATTCTAGAGAGAATACGCAAAGCCTTTTCCCTGGAACTTTCGAGAATCCGGGTTACCGTGGGAAACCTCCCTCGGGGAGAACTTTTTTCGAAGGATCCCGAGGAACACGACAAGATGAGAAAAAGGTATACTTTCTCTCGTCAGGAAGTGCTGGAAGAGGAAAAAAATTTCGATTTTCCTTCGGAGAAAGAGGACCTGCAGCACTCTCTGGCAGAACTGAGGGTCCTTTATAAAAAACGTTTTGGAAAATAGGCTTTATTCTGGTTTTTATTCCTTATTAGGGTATACTGGCATGTACATTTTGCAGGCCCGCCTTTTTATCCGGGGCTTCTCTTTGCGGGAGATTCCGGAAGATACGGAGAGCCTGACCATACTGTGAAAAGAGGGAAAATGTAGTGGATTATCCTGTTTTAAATTTAGGTAAACATCAGCCGAAATATCCTCTCATCCAGGGAGGCATGGGGGTAAAAATCTCCGGAGCCAAACTCGCGGGAGCCGTGGCCAAAGCGGGAGGAGTAGGAACCATCGCCAGCGTGGGGCTTGCCTGCGATTCTCCTCATTACACGGGAGGAAATTATTTCGAGGCCAATTGCAAGGCCTTGGGAGAAGCTCTGAAAGAAGCTCGGGAGATCGCTCCTTTGGGAGTTATCGCGGTCAACTGCATGGTGGCCCTGACGGATTTTGTGGATCACGTCCGCACCGCTTGTGAAAACGGAGTGGATGCCATTATCTCCGGAGCGGGACTTCCCCTGAATCTTCCGGAGCTCACCAAGGAATTTCCCGACGTGGCGCTGCTTCCTATCGTGAGCTCTCTTCGGGCTCTCAAGATTATCGTCAAAAAATGGTCCCGCAGCTACGATCGGCTTCCGGATGCGGTAGTGGTGGAGACCCCTCTTCATGCGGGAGGACATTTGGGAGCCACCAAAATGTCCCAGGTGACGGATCCGGACTTTTCCCTCGAAGCGGTGGTGCCGGAAATCGCGGCATATATCAGGGATGAGATAAAGGTGGACATTCCGGTAATCGCCGCGGGAGGAATCTGGGATCACAAGGATATGATGCATGCCTTCGATCTCGGTGCCCGGGGAGTTCAGGTGGGAACGCGTTTTGCCTGTTCCGAGGAGGGAGATGCGAGCCCTCGGTTCAAGCAGGCTTATCTGGACGCTACCGAAGAGGACGTGGTGCTCATCAAAAGCCCTGTGGGTATTCCCGGAAGGGCCATCAAAAACCCCTTCGTGGCACGTTACCTCGAAGGGGATGTGGAAAGCAAGCCCTGTATTGCCAACTGTCTCAGCCATTGTTCTTATCGGAACGAGCGAAAAGCCTTCTGTATAGCTCAGGCCTTGGTAGATGGCTATCAGGGAGATTGGGAGCATGGTCTTTTCTTTTGCGGCGATAACGTGCACCGATGCACCAGAATCGAGAAGGTGAAGGAGATTTTCGCGGATTTCTTTCCTTCCGGAATGTAGTATCAATCTCGGGGGCCCGATTTTTCCGGGCTCCCGGGATTGACGAGGAAAAATCAGAAAAATAACGAAATATCCCGAAAATCCCCGTCGAGCCGGGACCGTGTTCCCCTTTCTGGTGCGGCTAAAAGGCATTATGCTGTGAAAAAGTACGAAAAATCCGGCATAGCTAGAGGAGGGAATACAAATGGCACAATCCGTTGACCTAAGTTCCGCAGAATATGATGTGTTCAAAGCCCTCTGGGGATATATTCTCATCCGCCATCATGAAGGATATGAAACCCTTTTGTATGCGGGAGTTCTTTCCAAGGGAAACCTGCGTTCCTTCGTCACATGGCAGGGGGATCTTGAAGAGTTCGGAGTTACCGTGGACGACGAGGATTCCCTGCGGAGTATTCTCGATAAAATGGAAAGTCTACTTCGGGAAGCTCCTTCTCCGGAGAATAATCTTTACGTTCAGAGCCTTCGAAAATACTGCGCGGAGAAGCTCTGGATGGTGAAGTTCCGGAGGGACGACGCGGAAACCGTGGTTCGGCATCAGCTTCAGGATTATCTTTACGAGAGAACCCAGAGCCATTGCATCGTCTTCGTCCGAATTTCTCCGGATATCAGCCTGAAAGAGCTGGAGGAACTTCCGGAGTTTTTCTCGGAATCTCTTTCCGAAAGTGAGGAATCCCGGGAAGAAAGTTCCGGGGACGAGGAGATTTTCGAGGAAGAACTGGTAGAGGTGGAAAAAGAAGAGGAATCTCTGAAGGTGCGAATTTCCTGCTCTCCCGTGGTAGATCCCATCAACGGAAAGCCCGCAGGGGAGCTTCTTCCGGGAGATATCCTGTGGGTACACCTCAAGGAGGATTCGGTGATCTACAATCTTCTCCGGAGCAAAATGCCCGATTTTTCGGGCATCACCGAAGGAGTGGTGGAAAACTTCACATCCCGGGACGGGCGAAAAATGATCAATCTCCGGATTTCCGAAGGGATCTTCGGACAGTGCGTGGTGCGGGATCACGTACGGGTTAAAAGTATCCGGACTTCCATGCCCGTGGTTCCCGGAAAGAACCCTTCCACCGAAAAAATGTGGTTTCTTCTCACCGGATTTATTCTTATTCTTCTCCTCTTTCTGATCGTGGCTATTAAAGTTTTATAAATATATCTCGAGATCGGGGTTTTCAGGAAAGGATTTTACGGATACATGAACATACGCGTAGGACTCATCGGTTTCGGTAACGTGGGGCAGGGTTTCGTCTCTTTGCTCCGAGACAAGGCTTCCCGCATCGCGGAGGAACGGGGATGCCACATCTCTCTGCATTTTATCGCGGGTCGTTCCAAGGGCTCCTTCTACTCTCCCGAAGGAATCGCTCCGGAAAAGGTTCTGGAGGTTTTCGCCTCCCGGGGCACCTTGGATGCCCTTCCGGGAGAGCGGATAGAGGATCCGAGGGATCTTCTTCGCCGAAAGGCGGTGGATGTGCTTGCGGAAACCACCCCCACCAATCTCGAAACGGGGGAGCCCGGACTTTCTTATATTCGGACGGCTCTGGAAGAGGGTATCTCCGTAACCACCACCAACAAGGGGCCCATCGCCTTGGCCTGGGAAGAGCTTGCCGCTCTGGGAGCCCGCAGAGGAGCCCGGCTTCTTTGCGAAGGTACCGTGCTCAGCGGCACTCCGGCGATCAACTTCGTGGAAAAAACCCTTGGGGGATGTTCCGTAGAAGAGATAACCGGTATTCTCAACGGCACCACCAACTACATGCTCACCCGGATGGAGGAGGGCATGGCGTACCAGGAGGCCTTGAAGGAGGCCCAGGATCTGGGCTATGCCGAGGCGGATCCTACGGCGGACGTGGATGGATGGGATGCGGCGGTGAAGGTGGTTATTCTCGGCAAGATTCTTTTCGGCTCCTCCCGCAAGGTGGAGGATATTCCCCGGAGAGGGATTCGGGAGATTTCGAAAGAGCAGGTGGAAAAGGCCCTGAAGGAGGGCAAGCGTATCCGCCTTCTCGGTACGGTGAAACGAACCCCTTCGGGAACGGTGGAGGGAGAAGTGGCTCCCAGGCTGCTCGAAAAGGATCATCCTCTCGCGGGGGTACGGGGGGCTACCAACGCCCTGGTAATTTCCACGGACGTATTGGGAGACGTTTCCGTTATGGGCCCCGGTGCGGGACGCCGGGAAACGGGGCAGGCATTACTTGTTGACATCCTCTCTCTTGCTGATAGAATGAAATAAGTTCAGTTTTCCCGATTTACAAACGGGATGTGCTGTAAAGGCTGGAAACTTTGAGCAGTTTAAAGGAGGAATGGTGTATGAGAGTATCGGAAATGGTTCAGAGTGGCGATTGGAAAGGCGAGAAACACGTTCCCGTCATAGAGGCTCCCAAATCGGTCAAGGCGGGAGAGGCCTTTGAGGTTAGCGTGAGCGTGGGTAAAGAGATAGCCCATCCCAACACGACGGAGCACCACATTCGCTGGATTCGCCTTTACTTCAAGCCCAAGAGCGGCAAGTTCGCCTACGACGTGGGATACTTCGAATTCAACGCTCACGGAGAGGCCGCAGGGGGCCCCAATACCGGTTCCGTCTACACGGAGCCCAGCGGTGCGGTATGCATCAAAATTACCGAACCCGGAGAATTCGTGGCGGTCTCTTTCTGCAACATTCACGGCCTTTGGGAGAGCTCCGCTTCCATCGACGTTCAATAAGACGCAGCTTGCATCGCCCTTTCGACAAAATCGTACGCCCCGAGGGATATTTTTCCCTCCGGGGCGTTTTTTTATCTCTCTCGGTCTTCTTTTCCTAGCCTCGTTGCACCTCTCCCATGGCGGTATGGAGCTTTTGCTCCTCTCCGAGGACGATGAGCATATCCTCCTCGCAGAGAGAGACGTTTCCCGAAGGAGTGGGAACGAGACTTCCGTCCTGCCGGCGTATGCCGATAACCAGGATGTTGTACCGCGAAAGAAGGGGTACCTCCGCCAGGGTTTTGCCGATGAGGCGGTTTCCCTTCTCGATCTTGTAGGATCCGAACTCCAGGGACATATCGCTGGAGAGGTTCAGAAGCTCCAGGAAATCGGAGACCTCGGGCTTGAGTGCCGCAGTGGCCATGGCGAGAGCTCCCGCATTGACGGGATTGAATACCTTGTTCGCCCCCGCCCGGTAGAGAATGCTCATGGATTCCGGGGAGTTCGCCCGGGCGAGAACCCGGATATTCTGGGCCAGATGCCGGGCGGTAAGAATGACGTACACGTTGTCCGCATCGTCGTCCAGGGCTATCATGATACCCTTGGCCACGGCAATACCCGCGGAAAGAAGCACTTTTTCGTCCCGGGCATCCCCGGGAATCACGAGAAAACCCTCATCTCCCGCAGAGCGGCAACGTTCTTCGTCGGTTTCGATAATGGCGAAGGGAGTATTTTTGCGTGCCAGCTCCTGGGCTATCCGAACTCCCATGGTGCCGAATCCGCAGATGATCCAATGTCCCGAAAGTTTGTCCACCGCCTTGTTCCTCCTTTTTCCCATGGCGATAAGCATGCGGCTTATGATAATCCGTTGGGAGAGATGGGCCACCGCATAGCCCATGGTACCGATGCCGCTGATCATGATTCCCACGGAAAAGAGTTTGAGCAGAGGGGTTAGATTGGGAGGAGCTTCGTACCCCACGGTGGTGAGGGTGGTGACGGTATAAAAAAGGGAATCCACCAGGGAAAGACCCGCGAGAAAATGATATCCGAGGATGCCCGTAATCAGCACCCCCAGAAGAAGGGTAATCAGAAAAGTCGGAGTAAGCCGCCCTTCCAAATTCTGTTTCGATGCCATGGGTACCTCCTTCCGCTGCCGATATAGAATATGCCGGAACATATTGTAACAGCAGGGAAAGAAAAGAAACAGGAAAAAGCGAGTTCTTTCTTTTTCATTGTTCCTTTTCGGATTCTTCGTGTATACTTTCAGAAAAGAGCGAAAAAACGGGAATTTTCCCGGTGCTCGTTATTTTGATTCTTAATTTTTCTAACGAAGGGAGCAATAACCATGTTTCAGCGAGAAAACGTTCGCAAAAGCCGGCATTGGTTTCTGATAGTGGGGGGCATTTTCATTATTCTCGGCATGATCGCCCTGGGGGCACCTCTTTTCATGTCCCTCGCCATCGAGCAGATACTGGGATGGGTTTTCCTGATCGGAGGAGCTATTCAGGGATTCCAGTGGTTTCGGGAACACCGAAAGAATCACACCAGCTGGACCTCCCTCCTGGTAAGCCTCCTGGGGCTCCTGGTAGGTGTGGTGCTTCTTCTCAAACCTCTCCAGGGAGTGCTTACTCTTACCTTGATCCTCTGTTTCTACTTCATCGCCCAGGGAGTGCTCCAGATCCTGGCGTCCTTGAGAGTGCGTCCTCTTCCCGGATGGGGATGGATGCTCATTTCCGGCATCGTGGCTCTCCTCTTGGGGCTCATGATATGGAGGCGATTCCCCAGCTCCGCCGCCTGGTCCATAGGCCTCCTTGCGGGGGTGAACCTGCTTCTCACCGGATGGGCCTCGGTGGCTCTCGCTCTGGGCTGCTCCAAGGAAAGTTAGGAATCCTAGGGTTCGGAACGGTGAAAATATTTCTTAAGAGGGGGAGAGGCTCATGAAGTGGGCCTTTCTCCTGGTTCTTCTTCACGATCTTTCCTCCTGGGGAATCCGATTGGTCATGCTCTACCGCATTCCCCGGAAACATCCTCCCGCAGCTGCCATGGCCTGGCTTCTGGTGGTTTTTTTCTGGCCCTGGCCCTGCCTGCTCATCTATCTCGCCATCGGTACCAACGTGCTCCCCAAAAAACGCCTGGAACGCCACAGAGCTCTCATGGAAAGGCTTCGGGATCTTCACGCCAATCTTCGGAACTACTGCTGCTGTACCCTGGAGGAGCTTCCCGAAGAGATGGAGGATATGGTGGAGCTTGCCTCCAATCTGGGACACATGTTGCTGGTGCGGGGAAACCGGGCCCGCCCCTTCGACCGGGCGGAGGATTTCGTCTCCAGCCTGGTGGCGGATATCGATGCCGCCACCACAAACGTACACCTTCTTTACTACATTCTCGTGGAGGATGTTCTCGGCAAACAGGTAACCGATGCCCTTCTGAGGGCTGCGGGAAGAGGTGTTCGGTGCCGCCTCCTGGTGGATTCCGTGGGATCCTCCGCATTTCTCCGAAAAGGGGCGAAGGCTCTCCGGAAAGAGGGAATCGAGGTCCGGGGAGCTCTTCCGGTGGGGTTGCTCCGCATGTTGGTTTCCCGGTTCGATCTGCGGAATCACCGTAAAATAGCGGTGATCGACGGCAACGTGGCCTATTCGGGATCTCATAACGTGGTGGAATCGAGCTACGGCCATAAAAACCTGCGGTGGGAGGATATCTCCCTGCGCCTCATGGGGCCCGTGGTGAATCAGCTTCAGGCGGTCTTCCTCGACGATTGGTACATCGATACCGAAGAGTTTCCCGATGAATCGGATATCCTCATTCCCCAGCCCGAAGAGGGAAGCCTGGTGATGCAGACCGTGCCGAGCGGCCCCTCCTATCCCACCGAAAATTACCAGCGTCTCATCGTCTCCGCCCTCTATCGGGCCCGGGAACGGGTAGTGATCACCACCCCCTATCTCGTGCCGGACGAGGCTTTTCTGCAAGGGCTCGAAGTGGCGGTGCTCCGGGGAGTTCAGGTGCAGCTCATCGTTCCCCGGAAGAGCGATCAATTCTTCGTGGGAAATGCCGCCCGGGCTTACTTTGACGATCTTCTCCGGATGGGAGTGGAAATATACCTCTTCGAGAAAAACCTTCTTCACGCCAAAACCATGACGGTAGATCAGGAGCTGGCTTTCTTCGGCTCCAGCAATTTCGATATACGGTCCTTTGCGTTGAACTTCGAGGTCAATCATTTGCTCTACGGAAAAGAAGTCACCCGGGTGCTCCGGCAGAAGCAGGAAAGCTATCTCCAGGTTTCCACCAGGCTGGAAAAGAATAGCTGGGAAGAACGTTCCTTTCCGGCTCGGCTGATTCAGGGAATATCCAAGCTCCTCAGCCCTTTGCTGTAGATAAAGATAAAAAAAGGTGAAGGAGAATTTGCGGAAAAAAATAAAAATATCAAGAAAAGGGGCTTTCCCGGAAATGTGGGGAAAGCCCCTTTTCTATCCACAGAAAAAAAAGGGTTTTTTTGTAAAGAGGCGGTAACAGCGGAAGAAAAAGGGGTGGAAAATGTGGATAAACATGTGGACAGTGTGGATAGAAAGGGATCGCTCCATTAATAAAAGAGGTTTTCCACAAAATAGGTGTGTATAAGTGGATAACTCATCCCCAAAAAGAAAGCCCGGAAAAACCCGGTAATTTTGATTTTTTCCACAATCTCTCTCCTTTTTTCCACAAAAACCCGGGATTTTCCCTCAATGTTTCCGAAGAAAAAGTGTTTTTATTTAGTTAAAAATCATTTAAGTAGGATGGAGAAAAGGGACCTATGTCAAGGAACGTGTTCCCTTTCCGAAGAAAAGGCAAGGGAATACCGGAGTTCCGCATTTTACGAAAAACTCCGGTTTGAAAAGAGCCTCCAGCACATTACATTGCGAAAAGGTTACGAGGAAATTATCGGAAAAGAGCCGCTCGGCGTATCCGCTCTTCGAATATCCAGGAGAGAGCTATTTCCCGGGAAATATCTTTTTCCGATAAGGAAGCGTCCAAGAGGATCTCCGGGCTTCCTCCCGCTTCAAGAAAGATTTTGCCGAAATCCCGGAGAGAGAGAAAGTCTCCGGGATTTTTCGCAACGAGGTGGCTTCCCAGGGCGCGATTCAGCATGGCCACTCCCTGGGCTTCCGTGAGAGGAAGAGAAAGGCCGAAGAAGGATTTGCTCAATCCCGGACAGTATCCGTAAAGAGTGGCATCCTGTACCGCCTTCCAGAGAGGATGTTCCCGAGGCACGTCCTGATAGGAGTACATGGAAAGCCGGGAATCTCCTTGCCAGAGAGCTTCCTGTACCAGAAGAGGAGGAACTTCCCGGAGAGGGGTTTGGTGTTTTGCCGCCAGGGCCCCCAGGGCTCCCGCGGCCTGTCCCGTGAGCATGGTGATGGGCTGGAGCCGGGTAGCTCCGTTTACCAGCCGGGAGACGGAGATATTTTTTTCCGCCCCCAGAAGGCCCTCCACCTTTTCCGGGATGAGGCACTCCAGGGGAACCTGAAAAACCCCCTTGCTGGGAATCCACTTGGAGGGGAAATCCGCGGCGCTCTCTCCGAGGTCGTGTTCCATGTAGCGATCCAGATGGCTTCCGTGAATATCCACGGGGTATTCTCCCAAGGCGATGGAGGTGGGAAAGTTCCGGTAGGCCCGGCCGGTCTCCTTGTTACGCTCCAGATCCCGCACCGTGAGAGTGGCACATCCTACCAGGCGCCGGCTCTCCCGGACGTAGGGAAAGGGAGGAAAGTGAGCCGTCAGGGAGTGGTATTTTTCGGGAATTTCTTTTCCCCACCGCACATCTCCTACCGGAGCTCCCCGGAAAAATTCCTGGGAGGTATCCACCGTCCAGGGCTGCTCCAGATCGTTCTGATAGTAGTAGAGAAAGGCCAGAGTGCGGAGCAGAGCCCGGGCATCGATTTTTTTGCGGAACTCCCGGTCTTCGAGATAACGCACCGAAAGCCCCGGCACGTATCCCCCGAGGCCGGGATAGTCGTTGGCCCAGTTGATGCCGGTCTTGGAGATATTCTTCCACGTATGGGGTTTGCCGCAGTCGATGGGAAGGGGGTTGGAGGGGTCTGGAAGTCCCCGGTAGGCGTTGAAGCTCGGAAGATCCACGGGATATCCCCGAGGCCAGGTTTTTCCCTGAAGAGAGACGTTGTTTTCGAACCGGGGAAGATCTTCGAAGTAGGCCGCAGGAGGAGTGGTCATCCGAAGCGATGGAGGAGCCGAAGGATCTTTTCGGATAACCCCCACCCAGGTTATATCCTGAATATTGGCATCCATCCGTATGGAGGGGGAGAGGGAGTTTCCCGCCCGGTATCGGGCGGGGGTAAGCGGCAGAAGATCTCCGCATTCCGTGGCGTCGATAAAGACGGAGGCACGAAAGCGCAGAAGTCGGAGATCCTGTTCCACCATTACTTCTTCCACCCGGTTTTCCCGAGAGAGAGCCTTCTTGAGGCGGCATCCGAGATAGATGTCCAGAACTCCCCGGGAGCCGTCGGGAAAGACCGTGTTCCGAACTTCTTCGATCATGTCGTACAGAATGGTCTCTCCCGCCTTCGGTTCGAAGGCGATGGTATCGGATCCCCAGTAACAGGTGTTGACGGGAGTGCCCGTTTTGGCGTAGTATTCCCGGACTCTTTCGAGAAACTCTCCGTAGATTCCCGATCGGTTGCGGCGGACGTCATCCATGGTGGAAACCGCAGCTCCCGTCATCTGTCCTCCGATCCATCCGCTTTCCTCCACCAGAGCCACCCGGGCTCCCATGCGGGCCGCCTGGATAGCCGCCATGGTACCTCCGGATCCCGCTCCTACCACCACCACTTCGTAGGAGAGGGGTACTTCGGGAAGCGAGACTCCCTCTGCGGAAGGAGGAAGAAAAAAGGTTCCCCAAATCGGAAATAACAGAAAGAGACGAAAAACGTTCTTCAACTTCAACATGGTACGCGTAGATCCGTGCATAGAAATCACCTCGTTTTGTAAAATCCACATCTCTTCTCTCATCATAACAAACCGAGAGAGGAGTGCCTATTGGTCATTCGGAAAAAGGAGCCCCCAAAGATGGCAGATTCCCGAGCTTCCCGTAAAAGAAACACGAAAAACGTTTCCTTTCCCCGGAGAGAGCCCCGGGAATGGATTTTCGAGCTTCCCGGTGACGAAGAACAAGAACCTCTTTCCGTGCGGATACGACGTTTTTACGATCATCCCAAATCGATGGCTCTCGAAATTTTTCCGGGGGGCAACCTGGAATTGCGGATTCCCTGGAGCATGGCTCCCCGGGAGGCGGAGAAATACCTTTTGGGAAAAAGAGAATGGATTCGAAAGAAGCGTCCCAAGCTCCTGGGATTTTCTCCTCCTCCTCTCTGCCGTTACGAAGAAGGGGAGGAACACCCCTATCTCGGGAGTTCCTATCCCCTGGAGCTCTCCCGGAGTTCCCGAAAGAAGGCGGTTTTTCGGGAGGGGAGAATTGCTCTTGCCCTTCCCTCCCCGGAGCGCCCCGAAAAAGTGCAGCAGCTTCTGTGGGAGTTCTACCGCCAAGAGGCGACCAACCTTTGTGACATCTATTTTCGCAGATATCTTCCTCCTTTCAAGGCCCGGGGCATGAGGCACCAGGTCCGGATCCGGATACGCCATCTTTCCGGAAGCTGGGGAAGATGCGATTGGAAGAATGGCAAGATCAGCCTGAGTCTTTTTCTCGCCGCCTGCCCCGAGGCGTGCATGGAGGGGGTAATGGTGCACGAGCTCTGTCATCTCTTTCATCCCAATCATAGCCCCGCTTTCTACGCTTTCTTCGATTCCATGATGCCGGATTGGCGGGAACGGTGGAAATTGCTCCGGGGAGTTTCGCTCTCCGCGCTCTCCCAAAAATATCCTCTCTAGAAATCTAGAAATTTTTCGGGTTTTGAGGACTCTAAAGATCATGTAGTATACTTTTTACGCGTTTTTCTCAAAAGATCCCGGAGAACCCGGGAAACATTCCGGTTTGTGGAAAGGAGCTTGTGCGTGTCCTCACTTCGAAAGGAAATAACTCTCCTCAAAGGAATCGTTCTGGCGGTAAGCATGATCATCGGATCCGGTCTTCTTGGTCTTCCGGGGCTCGCTCTGGAGCTGGGGACTCCTCAGGAGGCTCTGGGAGGGTGGATCTGTATCGCTCTTGCCATGATTCCCATGCTCTACATCTTCATGAACCTCGGCATGCGTTACAGCACCGCCGCGGGGCTTGCGCGGTACGCCCAGGAAGCGGTGGGAGGATGGGGAGGCTATGCGGTAACTTATCTCATGTGCGGCAGCGTTCTTCTCGGCATGCCCGCCCTAGCTTCCATCGTCGCCGCCTATGCCGCCAAACTGCTGCACCTTCCCGAAAGCTCCAACCTTCTGGTGGCGGTGGGGTGCGTGGCTCTCATGGTGGGGAGCAATCTTCTGGGAATCCGGGCTACCTCCTGGGTGAACGGAGCCGCCTTCGTCACCCTTCTGGGGCTTTTCGGCATGGTGGTGGGAGAAAATCTGCCCTATCTCGAAAGAGGCTTCGAAGCTCTGGGAGAGCTTGCAGCGGGAGGAATTTCCCTGAACCCCCGCAACCTCTGGGCCATCTGCGCCCTTCTCTTCTGGGCCTATCTCGGATGGGAGAACCTCTCCTTCGGCCTCGAAGAGTTCCAGGAACCCCGAAAGAATATCCCCCGGGTCTACTGGGGGAGTTTTCTGCTGGTAACCCTTCTCTATCTTCTTCTGGCCCTCGTAAGCGTAGGGGCGGAGCTTTCGGGATATTCCGTGAAGGGCCCCGAGGGGATGGCCTTGCTGGTGGCGGACAGCGTGGCGGAGAGGGGGCTTCTTTTCGTGATGGTGCTGCTGCTTATGGCCAACGGAAACGCCTGGATCTTTTCCATCAGCCGCCTCTTCTACGCCTCGGGAAAGGAGGGAAGTCTCTTTCGATGGTTGGGAAAACTGGATTCCCGGGGTATTCCCCGCCGGAGCCTTCTCTTTCTCCTGGGAGCCTTTTCGGCAATCATTCTTCTTTCTCCTCTTCTGGGACTTTCCATCTCCTTCCGCATTCTCCTGGTAAGCCAGAATTTCGTCTTTCTCTTCGGCCTCAGCATTATCGCCTTTTTCCGGGTGGAGCGGGGATGGCGGCGACTGGTCTTCGGATTGGGAGGAGCCGGTTCCTGTCTTTTTCTGCTCTCGGGTTTCTCCTGGTGGATTTTCTATCCCCTGGGGCTCATGGCCCTGGGTTTTGGAATGTATCGTTATCGGAGATCCTCTGCCTCGGGAGCTTCGGGAAATTCTGCTTTTTGAGGTTTGAGCTCTCCCGGGAATGCATTACAATGAGATGCGGCGGGTTTTTATGTGAGGGAAAAGGGGTTTGAAAAATCCCGGAAAAATCGAACCGAAGAGAGGGAGAACCATGAGTGTCATGCGCATCGCCACGTTTAACGTCAATTCCGTGCGTTCCCGGCTGCATATATTGGAAAATTGGCTTTCGGAAAATCCCGTGGAGGTGCTCTGCCTTCAAGAGACCAAGGTGCAGGACGGAGAATTTCCCCTGGCCTTTTTCGAGGAACGGGGATATACCGTGGCCTTTGCGGGGCAGAAATCCTACAGCGGAGTGGCCCTGGCGAGCCGTCTTCCCCTGGAGGAGGCGGAGGCGGGGTTTCCCGACGGAGAGGAGCCCTCGGACGCTCCCCGGATTATCCGGGCACTCTGCGGAGGCCTTCGGGTGGTAAACACCTACGTCCCCCAGGGAAAATCCATCGATCACCAGGATTACGAATATAAAAAACGGTTTTTCCGCCGGGTGGAGGCTCTGCTTCGGGAGGAGTGCGCCGCGAACCGTCCTCTTATCTGGGTGGGGGATATGAACGTGGCCCCCACGGAAATGGACGTGACGAACCCCAAAAACAAGAAGGACCACGTCTGTTTTCATCAGGATATCCGGGATCTTTTTCAGGAAGTTATCGCCAACCTGGGGCTTCGGGACGTCTTTCGCAAACATCGCCCCGGAGAAGGGGAGTACTCCTTTTGGGATTACCGGGTAAAGGATTCGCTGAATCGGAACATCGGCTGGCGTATCGACCATCTTCTCGCCACTCCCTCCCTGGAAGAGCGTTCTCTCGACGCCTGGGCGGAGCGAAAGCTTCGGGCCATGGAAAAACCCTCGGATCACACCGCAGTGGTGGGGGAATTCGAGGGTTTCTAAAAACGCTTTTTCGAGCTCCTTCCGGAAGAACCGGAGGGAGTTTTTCGTGAAGGGAGCTTCTTGGGGCTCCCTCTCCGGAGGGTTACCTCTCTTTTTCCGAGCTTTCCTCGAAAGACAGGTCCTCCCAGGGAAGGCCGTCCTGTTCCCCTGCGTCGAGCACTACGGAGGTACGGGTTTTGCCGAAATTACTCAGTTTGAGCAGAATGCTGTCCATGTGCTCCATGGAAACCGCCGCCACGTGAAGCACGTAATCGCAATCTCCCGTAACGCGCCAACAGTGAAGCACCTCGGGAAAGGCGGCGATTTCGTGAAATATTTTAGTGGCGGGATCCTTGAATTCCGTGTGCATGCTTACGATGGCCTGCACGGGAAATCCCGCTTTGGTGGCGTTGATCCGGGGAGCGTATCCCTTGATGATTCCCGTCTCCTCCATCCGGGCAATCCGTTCCGCCACAGTGGGCGGAGAGAGCCCCACCTTTTTGGCGATACTCCGGAAAGAACTCCGGCAATTCTCCTGAAGGGCCTTGAGAATGGTGATGTTTTCCCGCCCGGGCCCCTTGATATCCTCCTTGAACGAGGTCATGAAGATTTCTCCTTTCAATCACAATATTTTTTCCCGTTTTTTCTTATATAAAGCTCTTCCCATGCATAATTTGCGATGTTTTTTATAAAAATCGGCTATAAAAATTTTCGCTTGAAATGCGACATTTTTCTTTTTCATGATAGCATAAAAAGGATCAAAGGGTATTTTATAACGTTCTATTTCTTTTGCCAAAGGAGAGATTTTCAGATGTTTTCGACCTATCAGGAGCTCGAGAGTTACGTACGCCAGAACAATATCGTCATGTTGGATTTCAAGGTTACCGAACTCGGAGGAAAGTGGCGGCATCTTACCATTCCCGCCTCCCGGCTTTCGGAGAAGATTTTCGAAAAGGGATTCGGTTTCGACGGCTCCAACTACGGATATGCCAAGATCGAGCAGAGCGATATGGTGTTCATTCCCGATCTTACCACGGCCTTTCCGGATCCTTTCTGGGACCGGAAGACTCTTTCCTTTCTCGGAACCGTGCATGCCATCACCGATAAGGGGTTCGTTCCCTACGGAGGAGATTCCCGGCGGGTTCTCGCCTCCGCCCTGGAATACATGAAAAAGAGCGGTTTGGCGGATGCCTTCATGGTAGGGCCGGAATACGAGTTTCACATCTTCGACCATGTGGCCTATGCCGAGGAAATGCAGTCCTCCTTCTTCGAGGTGGATTCCTACCAGGCCCATTGGCGTACCGGAGACGCGGAGGATAATCTCGGTTTCAAGGTGCCCCTCAAGAAGGGATATCATCTGGACGCTCCGGCGGACGTGAACCGGGATCTTCGTTCTTTCATGGCGGAAATTATGGGAGATCTCGGCATTCCCGTAAAATACCATCACCATGAAGTAGGAGGGCCGGGACAGCACGAGATCGAGCTGGAAATCGACGAGGCCTTCAAGCTTGCGGATGCCACCATGCTCTCCAAGTATGTTATCAAAAACGCTGCGGTGCGGCACGGAAAAACCGCCACCTTCATGCCCAAACCTCTCCACGGAGAGGCGGGAAACGGCATGCACGTGCATATGCAGCTCTGGAAAGATGGGCAGTCCGCCTTCGCGGGCCCCGACAGCAACTATGCGGGGCTTTCGGATCTGGCGCTCCACTTCATGGGAGGCATTTTGGTGCATACCCCCGCTCTCACCGCTTTGGCGAGCCCTTCCACCAACTCCTACAAACGCCTGGTGCGAGGATACGAGGCGCCCATCGGCATCGGTTTCGCCACCGCCAACCGTTCCGCAGTGCTTCGGGTTCCGGGGTACGCCAAATCACCCTCCTCCCGGCGGTTCGAGTTCCGTTCCTCCGATGCCGCGGCGAATCCCTATCTCCTCTTTGCGGCGCTTCTCATGGCGGGAATGGACGGCGTGACCAGAAAGATCGATCCTCTCAAGGAGGGATACGGCCCTCTGGAGAAGAACTTCTACGAGCTCGCGGAGAGCGACATCAAGCTTCTTCCGGCGTCCCTGGAAGAGGCCCTGGAAGAGCTCGATAAAGATCACGCTTTTCTCACGGAATCCGGAGTGTTTCCCGAAAGCCTTCTGGAAAACTGGAAAATACTCAAAACCCGGGAGTGTGCCCGCATGCGGGAGCTTCCCACTCCGGGAGAGTATGCCCTTTATTACGACTGCTAGATTCTCTCTCTCAGGAAAATACGAAAAGGAGCCCGAGCCGGAACATGCGGCGGGGCTCCTTTTTTCATGGTTATTGGAGCTTGTTTCCGTGTAATCTCCATGCTATGGTTTTCTTCGGAAAGTATGGTTATATAAAAAGGATTTCTTTTATCTGAAAGAGGATACCATTCTGGAATGAAAAAACCTCCGACCCTTTCTTCGAAAACCCTCTCTCCCTCCCGGGAGCTTTTCGGTGCCCTGGGAGTGCTTCTTGCGGCATGCACCTGGGGTGCCATCGGCCCCGCCATGCGGGAAGCCCTGGCCCTGGGGATTTCCCCCGTGGAGGTCACTCTCATCCGGGCGGTGGGATCTGCCCTGGTGGTGGGGCTCTGGCTGCTCTGCAAAAGCCCCTCCAAAATCCTCTGTTCCCTGAGAGAAGTTCCTTTCCGAATGCTCAACGGCCTTTTCGGGGTGGTGGGCATTTTTCTTCTTACCAATATTGGCCTGGTGCGGATACCCGTTGGTTTCGCCACCATCCTCTTCTATACCGCTCCCTTCTGGGTACTGGTGCTGGAGTTCTTTCTCTTTCATCAGCCTCTTTCAAGAGCCCAGCTTATCGCCCTGCTCCTTGCCTTTGGAGGGGTCTGGATGGCGGTGGGGCGAAATCTGGGAGGCTCCGGGGATCTCCTCGGAGTGGGAGTCATGCTTCTCTCGGGGTTTTCCTATGCGGGGTATCTCCTCATCGGCCGCTATGGCCCGGGAGGCCGGGATCCCCTGGGGATGTATTTTCATACCTATCTCTGGGGAGCTCTTTTCGTGGTAATCATCTTCTGCTTCATGGATTTTCCCGAGGATTTTCCTTCCTTTTCCTGGCGTCTTGCGGGGGTGCTCTCCTATCTTGTGTTGGTGAATACGGTGCTGGCCTATGCCCTGGTGCAGTTCAGTCTCCGGCATCTTACGGGAGGGGTGGCCTCCATTCTCTCCATGTCCGAAATCGCCTTCGCCATCTTCTGGGGAATGATTCTGCTGCATCAGATGCCCTCGCTCACCACTCTGGCAGGAGGAACCATGATCGTAGGGGGCATTCTCATCATTTTGCTGGAACAATCTCGCCGTAAGAAAGGATGTGTGCCCTCGTGAAGAAATACGCAGGATTTTTCTCCGTTGTGGTGTTTCTCTTTCTGTTCACCGGATGCGGAACCAATTCCGGCAACCAGGTGAACTACTCCGCCGCCATCGATGAAGGGCGGCGGGCGGTGCGGGAGGTTATGGAGGAAACCGGAGCCGCCTCGGTTTCGGTGGCCCTGGTGGACGGAGAGAGGGTGATCTGGTCCGAGGCCTTCGGCACCGCGGACCGGGAGGCGGGCTTGGCTGCCACCACGGAGACGCTTTACGGAGCCTGCTCCATCAGCAAGATTCTCGCCACCCTGGGGGTAATGATGCTGGTGGATTCCGGAGAAATCTCCCTGGACGAACCGGTGACCGCCTATATCCCGGATTTTGCCATGCCCCTGGATGTGCGGTACCGGGATATCACCGTACGGATGCTGCTGAACCACTCCTCGGGAATTCCGGGATACGAGCCGGGTTCCGTCACCTCCGCCCCCTTTCCCGGATATGCTGCTCGGATGATGGACGAGATGGTTTATCAGCGTCTTATCTACGAGCCCGGCACCATCAGCGCCTATAACAATGACGGCTTCACCATGGTGGAAAATCTGGTGAAAGCGGTGACCGGAGAATTCTATCCCGAGTTTGTCCGCCGGAACATACTCGAACCCCTGGGTATGAGCTCCAGCCAGTTTCAGGACGTCCCTCTTCCCGAAATGTCCTGGGCCAGGGCATACGACGGAGAGAAGCCGTTTCCACCCTTCTGCCTCAACGTCTACGCCTCGGGAGGCTTTTATGCTACCCCGGAGGAACTCTCCCGAGTGGCCAGAATGCTTATCAACCAGGGAGCTCTCGATACTCGCCGGATTCTTTCTCCGGAGTCCGTGGCTGCCATGGGGCAGGATCAGCGGCTTGGATCCTTCGATCCCGTACCGTGCGAGGAGAACCGCTACGGCCTGGGATGGGATACCGTGGCCCAGCCCGCCTTTGGAGCTCTGGGAATCGAGGCCTGGCAGAAAACCGGAGATCTCTCCGGAGTCTATGGAAGCAATATGATGGTGCTGTCGGAAGAGAAGCTTGGAGTGGTGGTTTTCGGAGCCTCGGGATCCATGGCTACCACCTTCGCCTCTTCCCATGCCGTGAAAATTTCGAACCGGATTTTGCTGCGGGCCCTGGTGGAGCGGGGGCGGCTTTCGAAGATGCCGGAACCTCTTTCGACGGATCCCTTGCCGATCCAGGAGGTGCCGGAGGAGCAGAAGCGGATGTACCCGGGAGTGTATGCCTCGTCTCTCGGTATTTTCCGCCTGCGTTACGAGGCGGGAGATTCCGTGACCCTCGATTTGCTCGAGGGGGCGGATTGGAATCCTCTGTATGCGAATCTCAAGCTTCGCAGCGACGGCTGGTATGCCGGAGATGAGGATCCCGTCACGGCCTTGCGGCTTCTTTCCCGGCAAGAACGTTTCTACTGTGCCCTCCGCCAGAAGGGGGCCTCACCTCATTACAGCTACTCCCTCCTGGTGGGGCAGCGCCTGGAGGAGAACAGCCCTCCTCTATCTGCAGCCTGGAAGGCCCGGCTCCGGGAAACCTGGCTGCCCGTCAATAGGGATCTTTCCCTAGCCTTTCCCGAAAAAGACGACGCTCCCGGCTTCCGGTTCTTTATCGTTCCCGGGCTGGAGGGCTATCTTTGGGGCAACAATATCCTGGGGAACATGAATCCTCCCTCGGAGAATCGGCTGGACGGTAAATTTTTGATCGTTCCGGACAGCGTGCGGGGCATGGAAGACGCCGCTATGGAGACTTGGAACGGCCAGGAGTGGCTGCGCCTGGGGAGCTATCTCTATCGCCCTCTTTCGGAGGTTCCTCTTCTCGAGGAGGGAGAGACCTCGGTTTCCATCGGAAGCGAGGGGTTCGGAGAATGGTTCCGGCTTCCTTCCTCGGGTATCCTTTCCATTGAGGGTTCCGGCTTCTGGTTCGTGTATGATTCCGAGGTGCGGGAAATCGATTCCGGAGAGGGAAGGACTACCCTGGAATTCTCCGGTACGGAAGCTCACTACGTACTGCTCCGGGGCGAACCGGAAACGGAAATCGATCTCCGTCTCTCCACGCCCTAGAGGAGTGGTGGAATATCCGTGCCGTAGCATCACAATCACATATCCTCCTCGAAGGGTTTGCGAAAGCGCTGCAGCCAAGCCCAACACCTTTTGGCCGCCCCGGGGAGCCACTCTTTCCAGGGCTCTCCGGAAGAGGCTTTTTCGAAACTTTCCAGATCTTGGCGAAGCTCGAAAACCTCCGGAAAAAGAGGAAAGTTTTCCGCGATTTGCCGGATGCGGGGGCCTTCCAGAATTTTTTCTTTCCGAAGGATTTCTGCAGTTTCCCGAAGAAAATCCAGGAACTCCTTACGGGAGAAAAACGCCGCAATTCGCGAGAAAAGATCCTCCAGCTCCTCCCGGCGCTCGGGCTCCTCGTAATGGGCAAGATAGTGCCGAAGGGCCTCCAGGGCGTCCCGGCGATCCTGAAGGCCCCCCCGGTTCTCCGAAAGCAGAAATTCTTCCGCCATAATACCTCCCATGGAAAGAAGAAAACGCCGAAGCCCCACGGGATCCGGAAGCAGCACGGTACAGCGTCCCAATTCACCGGGACGCCAGATTTCTCCGGCGGGAGCCAGGGCACAGCGCTGCACCTCCATGCCCAGAAGCAGGGCCATGCCGAGATGTCCCGCCTCGTGAAGAGCGGTGCGTTGCATAGGCTTTCGAGAAAAAGATTTTGTCATGGATTCTCCTTGATGACCAGGGAATATTTTTTGAGCCTGTTGCTACGATAATAATGATGAGAGAGAAGGAGTGCAAGGAAATTGACCGGGCGAACAAGCTCCCATATATCTATTATAGATAATTTCCCCGGAATCTAAAAAAAGAGGTCCTAGAGGGTACTCTGGGAAATAGAGATAGATACGATCCCAATTTCCAAAGTTTCTGTGCAGAGCCATGGGTGACGTGAAAGAGTTCCCGGAGGAACCTTTTTCGTCCATATCACGAACGAAGACCGCTCGAACTGCCGGAATCGAGAAAGGCGGGATTTGTCGAGCGACCTTGAAGAAGGAGACTATGAAGAACATGAATAACTTCACCTACTGGAACCCAACCAAAATCATTTTCGGCCGGGATATCCTGAAAAATCTCGGAGAGGAAATGGCTCTCCGGGGAATTTCCAGGGTGCTCCTGGTGCTCTACGGAGAGGATTTCATCTTCGAAAGCGGCATATACCACAGGGTAACCTCCTCCCTGGAAAAGGCAAACATCGCCTGGGAGGAGCTCCGGGGAATTCGTCCCAACCCGCTTTTGGGCAAGGTGCGGGAGGGAATTCGTCTTTTTCGGGAGGAAAAACTGGAGGCCCTCGTCCCCCTGGGAGGCGGCAGCGTGTACGACACCGCCAAGGCCATCGCCGCGGGGGTGGCCTACGCTCCCGGAGATGTGTGGGATCTTTTCGAGGGAACTGCCCCGGTGCCGGAAAAAACCCCGCCTCTCTTCGGGGTGCTTACCACCTCCGCTACGGGCACCGAAATGAACTGCAGTGCGGTGATTACCAACGAAGAAAAAAACCTCAAATGGGCCCTGGAGGACGAAGCTCTCTATCCCGCAGTTTCCATGGTGGATCCCTCCCTTCAAAGTACGGTACCTCCCCGGCAGACCGCCCGGGGAGC
>ERZ795057.804-NODE-804-length-30550-cov-12.777111_pt1 | contig 30550 bp, 23 predicted proteins | sample MGYA00375141_ERZ795057 | MGnify/ENA primary metagenome ERZ795057 (study PRJEB30186, sample SAMN05720163) | activated sludge metagenome | isolation source: Anaerobic digester | place: Hong Kong | collected 2015-01-26 ...
GGATATGTCGGTATTACCAATTTCAAGGTCACAAACCTGTCAATCCGGCCGCGCACGGACGGGTTCTATCCCATTTCTTCGAGCGCCTACTGGCCGTCTGCTGCAACCATCGATGTCGTGGGCGGCATCCCCTACTACCGGGTCCATATAGGGGCGGACGGCATACAGTAAGTGCGAGGCATTCCAAGAGATGCCTCTGTGTCTTACATAACTTTGAGTCATGTTGTGCCCTGCATCCTACTTCCTTATGACATTATCGGGCTCCCTTGTCCCTGAGGTGATCCAGCCCTATAATCACTAGAGAACAGAGGTTATGAATAAATTTCGGGATCAATGAGCGCAAAAAGTGAGGATGAAGGATATGAAGCGATATCTTATCTTCATACTTTTCGGAGTACTGGGGACAGGTATCTTGGGCGCCTGTGCTGCAAACAGGGGGTTAACGGTTGATGAGCGCTTCTGGGAAGACAAGGGGGCGAAAGTGGGGATTGTGCTTGCCTCTCTCCCGGATCCGGACGTAACGATAAAGACATGGTCTACGACCATGAGCAAGAGGGATCAGACCCATACCATGTCCCGCAGGTACCAGCAGGATTTTGACAAGGAGCCTGCGATCCTGAAAGATCAGCGTGAACTCTGGCACTATCTGAATTCTCATGAGGTGGCAGGATTGTCTTCAGCTACGGATATCATGGCAGCCCGGCTCGAAGCACACGGGTATCGCCCAGTCAGGATCGAAGGGCAGGTCGATCTGGAACAGCTGAGAGATTATACACCGGAAACTTCCGGCTATGCAGACAAGGATTATAGGGATATCCCAGGTGTGCGGGGGCTCGATCTTCTCATAATCCTGAACGTAAAAAAGTATGGGTCATACTGTTACTATGTGGACAGCCTCAATATATATACGGATGTGATTGTAGAGCTTGCAGGCGAGATGGTTGACCTCAGAACAAACAGACTCATGTGGCGATCGCCATTCATGCCTGGCAGGTTGAAGAGGACAGTTTCGTGTATGTGTGAAGATGCCGGCACCTATCCGCAGATCCTTGAAGAGCTTGGCGGTGCACTGGATGAATCAGCTGCCCGCATTGCCGACGACTTCTTTTCCAGTGCGCCCAAGTGAGGTGCTGCAAGCTCTTTTACATCTCCATGGGGTAATGTTTTTAAGCATCGGGCACAGGGGTATTTGAAGCCAGCATAACATATCAGACAAACCTCGTTCTTGATTTTCTGCTGCTGCTCGTATTATCTCTTGGTATTATGGAAGAGATACTATTGAGCAACGGGGTAACGGTTCTGGTGGAGGACAAGACAGCTGTCCTGACCGGTGATTTGTACATGGTGCACTTCGAGTTCACCATGATGGTGGATCTTGACGAGGGTGATTTAGAACTCAGGCGCTACTGCACAGGAGACAAGCTGAAGTCCACAAGTGTGTTCAAGAAGCCTGCCGTTCATGAGCGAGATCTGGAAGAGGTGCGCTCGTCCATGAGGGATTCTTTCCTCGCAACGAATTTGCCCTACCTGGAACATCCCGAATTCGTCAGCCGATTCAAGGCAAAGATGCTGAAGGATTTCCAGGATGAGGAGGAGAAGGAACGCCGCGCGAATGGGTAATCTCACCCCCATGATGCAGCAGTACCTGGATATCAAGAAAGACTATCCGGACACCATCCTGTTCTACCGAATGGGCGATTTCTATGAGATGTTCTATGAGGATGCCTACCGGGCGTCCAGGATTCTCGGGATTGCTCTGACGACAAGGGACAAGGGCAAGGAGAATCCGGTCCCCATGTGCGGGGTACCCTACCACGCTGCCAGCGGGTACATATCGCGTCTCATACGACTTGGCAACAAGGTGGCGGTCTGTGAGCAGGGGGAGTTGAAGGCAGGCTCAAAGGGCCTGGTGCCCCGCGAGGTGGTCCGTGTCATCACACCCGGCCTCATTGTGGAGGACGACCACCTCACCAGTGAAAAGGCGAACTACCTTATGGCGGCCTGCACCGACGGCAGGAAAGATCTCTACGGCATCGCGTTCATCGATATCTCCACAGGCGACTTCCGGGTGACCGAGGTGACCTCTCGGCAGGATTTCGAAAACGAGGTGCACAGGATATCGCCGAGCGAGATCATTGCCTCCAGTGCCATTGAAATCCCGGACGGATTCTATGTGACAAGGCGTGATATCCCCATGGAAAAGGACAAGGCGAGGGATCTGATCACAAGCCACTTCAAGACGCTGGGCATAGAAGGCCTCGGACTCAAGGGTCATGAGTTTGCGTTGACGGCATCAGGCATGGTGCTCGATTATGTCGGCACTACCCAGAAGAAGGTGCTTTCCCATATCATATCCCTGCGGTTTTATAATCCCGGCAGGTATATGATCCTCGGGGCGAATGCGAAGCGCAACCTCGAACTTTTTGAGTCCATCTCCGGTGATGATTCAAACACACTGTTTCGCATGATGAACCAGACCAGCACACCCATGGGTGCACGGACACTCGCGGACTGGATCGCATTCCCTCTGATGGATGCCGTCGAGATAGAGAGCAGGCTGGATGCTGTCGAGGAGCTTACCCGTCAACGAAGCGTAATGGAGGGCCTGCGGGACCTTCTGGACGAGATTCCTGATCTTGAACGCATCGTGGGGAGGATCTCAACCGGTTCGGCATCACCGAGGGATATTGTCTCTCTGGCAGACGGCCTCGATCATGTTCCGGCAATGAAAGAACTTCTCGCTCAGTGCGGGTCTGCACTCATCAAAAAACGTGCCGAAGGGTTGAATCCCTTAGACGAGGTGAGGACGAGGATCCATGCGACCATTGTGCCGGAACCTCCCAACAAGCTCAGTGACGGCGGGGTGATCGCCTCGCATGTAGATGCAGAGCTGGACGAGCTCAGGCTGCTTAAAAAGGATTCACGGCAATGGATAGCCTCTCTGGAAAGCCAGGAGCGGCAGGCAACGGGCATAAATACGCTGAAGATCGGATACAACAAGGTATTCGGCTACTATATCGAGATCACCAAGGCCAATGCCGAAAAGGCGCCGGAACACTATATACGCAAACAGACACTGGTCAATGCGGAACGGTTCATTACCCCGGAACTCAAAGAATACGAAGCAAAGCTTTTAGGCGCCCAGGATGCCATTTCTGCAATAGAGTTGAGGATATTCAATGCGGTGCGGCAGTTCCTTCTGGGATTTATCCCCGATCTCAAGGACACGATTCTTGCCGTCTCCGGTCTTGATGTCATCGCATCCCTGGCATGGACTGCCCTGGCGAACGGCTACAAGAGACCCGAGATAACGACAGACAGGGGTATCAGCATACGTTCCGGGCGGCATCCGGTTGTGGAAAAGGTGCTCAAGACCGGCGAGTTTGTGCCGAATACCTGCATGTTTGACGGCAGGAGTGATACGGTTCACATCATCACCGGCCCCAACATGGCAGGCAAGTCAACATTCATGAGGCAGATCGCCCTGATTGCCATCATGGCGCAGATGGGCTCTTTTGTTCCTGCCCAGCAGACAGCCATCGGCATCGTCGACAGGATATTCACCAGGGTGGGCGCCCTGGATAACCTCTCTGCCGGGCAGAGTACTTTCCTGGTGGAGATGAGCGAGACCGCCGAGATCCTGAACAATGCTACTCAGAACAGCCTCGTGATCCTGGATGAGATCGGGAGGGGGACATCCACCTATGATGGCATGTCCCTGGCGTGGGCGGTTGCCGAATACCTGGATGACAGGAACATCAGGACATTCTTTGCCACGCATTACCATGAACTGGCAGACCTTGCCCGCAGGCACAAGGGGATCAAGAACTTCCATATGGCCGTGGAAGAAAGCGGACATGACGTGGTCTTCCTGCGGGAGGTGAAGAGGGGTGCCATCGGCAGAAGCTACGGTATCTATGTTGCACGTCTTGCAGGTATCCCCGATGATGTGGTGGACAATGCACGCCTTATTCTTGCCAATATCGGCAAAAAGGCAAAACAGGTCCCGACGATTTATCACGAAGCCCCGGTGCAGGGTTCTCTCTTTGAGGACAACCATTCCGAGATCATGAAAGAAATCCTCGATACGGATCTCGAGAAACTCTCTCCTATCGATGCCCTCAATCTTCTCTATACACTCAAGAAAAAGATTCACGGTACAGATTAAAGATCCCCTCCTTTTTTTCCGAATACCTCAATAGAGAGAGGTCTGTATGAACAGAGAGATGGATACGAGAGCACTTGCACGGAAATGCGGTATGCCGTACATAGACATTGAGAATGAAACCCCTGACAGCAGATGTCTGGAATTGTTGAAAGAGGTTTTTGCCAAGAACTATAACAGCCTGCCGGTACGATTCCTCAATGGCGGAGTGCTGGTGGCCATTGGTGATCCGACGCAGAAGGAACTCATCGAGACGCTGACCTTTCACATGGGGAAAAAGGTCTATCCTGCGCTCGCTGAAAAGGATGCGATATTCAAGGCAATCCACACGTATTATTCAGAAGGTCAGTCCCCCCGGGTAGAGGTGAAAAAGAACGTCCGCGAGATGAGAGAAGCGGAGAAAGACAGCCGGATCATCTCAATCATCTCCAACAAGGGAGGCGTTGGCAAGACCCATACCTCAACGAACATTGCAAAGATTATCGCTGAGAGCGGGAAAAAGGTGCTGCTTATCGATGCAGACCTGGGAAATGCGGATATCTCGAACAAGCTCGCCCTGTTCCCGGAATATACGCTCTATGATTTCCTCCTGGGTGACGTGGCTCTTGAAGAGCTGATCGGACAGACCTCATTCGGGTTTGATCTCATCGGAGGGAGCTCCGGGGAATTCAAGCTTGCGAATATCAATTATGTCCAGCGGTCCAAGTTCATCCGGAACTTCAGAAGGATCAGCAAGGATTATGACTTCACCATTTTTGACCTGAGTGCCGGAATCAGCTCCGTTGTTATGGACTTTGCTCTGGCGTCGGACGAGATCATTACTATTACCACACCACAGGACATCATTGCCGGATATGCCTGCATAAAGGCGTCATTCCAGCGGTTTAAACATATTGAAGAAAGACTCCTCAAGAACGTTGAATTCTACGAACCCAGGAAGGTGTACAAACCCTGGATCGTCATGAACCAGGTTGCCAACCTGAAGCAGGGGCTGTTCCTCTATAACAGGATCTGTCAGACCGCGGACGAGAGGATCAACAACATGGAATCCCTGTTCTCCGTCAAACCGGAGTACCTGGGCGGTATCCTCTATGACCGTGAGAACTTCAAAAAGGCGGAGATGCAGAGAAAGCCGCTGACGAGCGTATCTGCGAAGGGCTATTCCTCCCAGTGTATGGAGTACTTGGGGAGGAATCTCCTGGAGAATCCCGAGCTGAGGACCTATAATCAGGAATTAAAGAAAGGGTTTGGGCGTTTCGCCATGATATTCGGCCTTGAGTGATGTTTTTGTCTTAAGTATCGGGAAAATCTACCGATAATAAATGTAGATCAAATGCGAAAGGTAACTGCGATGACGATTTCAGAGTATAAGGAACAGCTTATAGAAAAGTGGGGCGATGTGAGGCCTGTTGTTATCTATTTTGCCGGAGAACGGTTTGTCGTTGAGTACAATGAGCATTATGATCCTGTACTGACCCCTGTGGTTGCCATGGTTCACTCATACCTCGGGAACATCAATCTGACACAGATAGATAACTAAGAGAGGGACAGGGGCGGGAAGAACTATCTCCTTTCGTAGAAGATCGATATATATTAAGAGAATAATCAAGCAATCAAACTTGTTATGATATCTTAACATGGCCAAATGTCTTGATAATCAGTATCATTTTCTTTATTAATGAGTAGCATATGCGCTTTGATAAGACCGATGAAATTAAAAAGGTCCTGGTCATAGATGATGATGAGGGCGACTGCTGTCTGGTCGAGGATGTTCTGGCCGAAGACAGCATCGAGGTGGTCAAGGCCGTCGGCGGCGAGCAGGGTATCCGGATCCTTTCCGAAGAGGAATTCCCCGTTGTGATCACTGATTTGAGGATGCCTGATATCGACGGCATGGCCATCATTGATTTTATTCGCAAGCGGCAGATGGATTCTCTCATCGTTGTGATTACCGGTTATGCAAGCATTGACAGTGTGATCGATGCACTCCGTGCCGGAGCGTACGACTATATCATCAAACCCTTTGGAACGGATCTTCTCAGGTTTACCGTCAAGCGGGCCTTTGACTATATAACGCTGAGGAACGAGCAGGACAGGGTGAAGTTCTTCGAGATGGTTGCACAGCTTGCCACCACTACGGCGCATGAGGTGTTCCAGCCGCTTACCGTGCTCATGGGTGAGGCAAAGGGCATCTACAAGGGTGCATCAGACGACGAAATCAAAGACATGGCCCAGCAGATCCTCGAAGAGGCCCGCAAGATCCGGGACGTGGTCCGTAAGATGGACAATCTGCAGGATTACGTGATCAAGACATTCCCTGGTGGGCACGCCATAATCGATATCGAAAAAGGTTCCTCGAAATAAGCAGAAGACCACTGTCTTGTTATACGTATGAGATGTCGCTTCTGGTGAAATTCGGATAAAGAATCTGGTATGACCTCAGGTTAGGTCCGCTGCAGGGGGATGAAGGTGCAGGCATGGCTATGAAGGTCATTATTCTTTCTCTCGTTGCCCTGGTGGCACAAGGCAGTACCGCATCGACCCAGAGACTTGTGCAGGCAAGTGCAGAGAGGGAATCCGTGAAGATCACATTCAACCATGAGCGTATCAATGCCTACTATCTCTTCATCGATGCCAGGACAGAGCAGGAAAGACAAAGGGACCGCAAACGGGGCTCTCTGTGCGGTCCTCCGGTTGTGTTCTTTCATGGACACGCCCAGCGGCCGTGTGATGCATATCCGTTTACCTCTTCGCTGGCCAGGATGAGCACATCAGGAATCGTCATCGTCCCGGTCTGCGATACCCCCTATGGCAAGGACGAAGCCTGGCGGGGAGATGCCGGCAAAGAGGTGATCCTCATGGAGCTGGTACGGTGGGTGCTCGCATCACGGGGGATTCAGGTAGAAGGATATTCTCCGAGGTGCCCTGAACAGGTATTGATTGACGGCAAACCGCTCAGCGATCAATCAGGAATGGAGTCTGCCTCCCTGGTGTCGGTGGGCTGGTCTCATGGAGGCATACTCGCAAGACGTTTTGCCCATGCCTATCCTGGTTCGGTTACCGGCCTGGCACAGGTCTGTCCGGCCGGATACGAGCACTGGAGCACCATGCAGCTTGCCCTGAGATTCATGAACGAATCGCGGAGATCCTTCCGTCTCGTCCGGAAAGGTCACGGGAAGGCCATGCTGCGTTCCGCATGGGGGTTCACCAGGGGTATGGCAGGAGATTTCTTCAGATCCATTCCTGCAGCTGCAGGCGACCTCAATCCGGCAAAGCTCTGCCGTGCGGGCAAAGACATACAGGATTGCAGCGAGTACTGCGATAGTGCAGGCATGAGTGTCGATCACCTGGATCGTATCGTTGTGCTCTTTGCCCAGGACGACACGTGCATGGATGTGAAGAAGGTTCTTGGATGTCCGGATCCTCAAAACATAACCCCTGAACAGGAAAAGCTGTTCTGGTCAACATTCTATCGTAATGAAACCCGGCCGGACATGAAGCGGACCCTCAAGGTGCTGCCGGGTACCCATCTCGCCCCGGTCACACACTCCAGCCTCTATGCACGGACAATACTTGAATGCCTTGATCAGATGAACAACTTGTAATATGGGTTTAACCAGGAAGGTTATGATGAAGGAATATATCCGCTGGCCGTTGATAGCCCTGATGATCATCACCCTGATGGTATTGTATAACTGGGCAAAGGCCCTCGACCTCCATGAAGTCCGCAAGGTGTATGACGGAGACACTATCGCCCTGGATGACGGCAGGAAGATACGCCTCATCGGCGTCGATGCCCCTGAAGTCGCCTCCCCGTATTCCAAGGAGGAACCGTTCGGCGAGCAAAGCAAACGCCACCTTGAAAAGCTGCTTTTCGGGGAGAAGGTGTATATCAAGATAGGTGCTGTCCCGTTCGACAAATACGGCAGAACCCTGGCATACGTGTATTCGGACGACGTGCTGATAAACGGTCGCATGATCAAGGATGGTTGGGCCCGCACCTACCTCCGGTTCGACTACAAGTACAAGGATCTTTTCCTCGAATATGAGAAAGAGGCGAAGGCCAGGGGGATCGGCATGTGGAAGAAAGACAAGTGAGCCTGCCTGGCGGTCAGGGAATTCACCTGAATTCTTCTGGAAATCAGGAATACCGGTTTTTGAGCTTTGATCCTATGAAGAGCAGGATGAGCCCCAGTACGATAAGTGCTGCATACATAGGGCAGGAATCCAGCGTGGCTCCGATGTCCGGATTCTTACCAGCCAGGGTCTGCAGTACCTCGGGACCGTTCTCCACCAACAGGTACAGGGTGTATTGAGTCCACGTATCATGCATCAAATACATCAGCCCCTGGTATACAAGAAGACAGAATCCGCCGACGGTGCTTGCGATGCCTGCCAGAAAGATTATGTTTCCCATGTAAGTATTCACCTCGAGTATTCTAGTCTGTTGTTGCCTTTTCCATAGTATCGGGAGAAAACAGGAAAAACAATACACAAAATGAAGGTCTTGCAATAATTCACAGATTCATCTATCTTGCGCAACAAATCGATAGTGCATTTAAAGGAGAGGTGCATGCTTACCTACATGAGGAAACGTTCCAAGAGCTGGATAACCAAAGTGATATTCGGCGCTATTATAGTTGTATTTGTCTTTTGGGGCGGGAGCACATACTTGGCACGGGAGGCAAACAAGATAGCCAAGGTCGACAGGTATATAATATCCACCCAGCAATATTCCAAGGCCTACAGTGATACCTTGAAACTATATCAGCGGCGTTTTGGCGATGCCTTTACCCCGGAGATGATTGAATCGCTCGATCTGAAGAATTCGGTGCTGCAGCAGTTGATCGACGATTATGTTCTGCGGATAGAGGCCTCCAAGATGGGGATCTCAGTCTCGGATGAAGAGCTCCAGAAGGCCATACAGAGCGTTCCTGCATTCATGGAGAACGGTCAGTTCAGCGTGGAGAACTACAAAAGGATCCTGGCATACGAACGACTCACCCCGCGGGAATTCGAAGAAGAACAGCGGAAGGCCCTCTTCCAGCAGAGGATCTATTCCATGATTACCGAGAACATCATCGTTTCCGCACCGGAAATAGAAGCCTTGTACAAGTACAAGAACGACAGCTATGACCTGAACTACATCGAGATCGATCCTTTGAGGTTCGCGCAGGTTGTGTCGGTGGACAATGAGGAGATTGCCCCATACTACGATGAACATAAAGAGGCGTACAAGATACCCCCGAAGATCAGGATTTCCTACATAGAGTTTCCTCTCAGCAGCTATACAAAAGATGTCAAGGTGACCCTGGATGAAGCACAGGAGTACTACGACACCCATAAGGATGAATATACGAGTGAGGCAAAGGTGCATGGCTGGCACATACTCATCAGGGTGCCCAAGGGTGCTGATGAGAGCGTGGTGGAAGAAAAGCGCCAGGCAGCGCAAAAGCTCTACGATGATATCGTGGCCGGCGGTGATTTTGCTGCCCTTGCCAAGGAATATTCCGAAGACCCCGGGACAAACTTCATCGGTGGAGACATCGGGCTTGTACCCAGGGACAGTCTGCCACAGCCCATGGGGGAAACCCTCTATTCCATGAATCCCGGTGAGATAAAGGGGCCTGTTCGTACCCAGCTGGGGTTCCATGTGCTTAAGCTCGAAGAAAAACAAGAGGAAAGACTCTCTGCTTTTGATGAGGTCTCCACCAAGATTATGGACATGCTCAGACGGCAGCGGGCAAAGATTGCCGCGCGTGATGATGCAAGCAGTTCTTTCACCGAGCTCTATGAACAGGGAGACGTGAACCTCCAGGCCTATGCTGAGCTGAAAGGCCTCAAGGTCAAGGAAATTGGGCCGGTTGCCGAAGGCGAAAACATCGGGCTTGCAGGCGGCGATGAGATCCTGAAAGAGGCATTTCTGTTACCGGCAGGAGAGATCGGAAACACCGTGGACATAGATACCGGCTATATCGTCTACATGGTCAAGGAAAAGATTGCATCCCGGATACCCTCAGCAGATGAGATCCACGATAAACTCATCATAGATATCAAGGCGGTCAAAGCCCTTGAAAAGGCAAAGGAACATGCCAAGGAGCTTATCGGGAAAGATACGGGTGAACTGGCGGGTCTTGGGGCGGCAAGTACCGGGCCGTTCAAGCGTACGGCGTATGCCATACCAAAACTTGGCATGGTCCCCGGCATCAAGGATGATCTCGATGCCCTGGCTGCACCCAGGATGTATACCAACAAGGGCAGGGTCTATGTCGTGTGGCTGAAGAACAAGGATGAGGCGGATATAAGCACCGCGGACAAGACCCAACTCGACCAGGTGAAAGAGGAACTCCTCTCCCGGAAGCGGGATATGGCGCTCGAGGCATTTATGGAACAGGCGCGGGAAAAACACGACATCATTATCGATCAGGACAAGATGTCCTGATACGCAAAACAGATATCTGAATAAACGGCAAGAGCCCTCTGCATCCAAGCAGAGGGCTCTTTTTTGTTTGAAGGCTTGGAGTATTGGAGTACTGTCGAAGATCCCGCTACCGCGGGGGAGTATTGGATGAAGAGGCTGGAGTGCTGGAGTAATATGTATTGACTGCGATTTGATATGACAAGGCATTTCATAAAGAAATGGTATCATCGTACAGCCTGGAGGAATGATTACTTATAGATCTTTACACTCAAACGCTATGTTTCATAAGTTGATATCTTCTGATATTATATTTACAAAGAAGCAATTATAGATAACCTCACGATGTCGAGAAGTGATTCCTGCCTTATTCTGGTTTGTGTCCTAACGCTATCTATCTTTTTTTAGTTCTTGAAATACTTAGATAGTTCTTGTTTTTCTCGATCTTATTTCTGAGGAAGTATTATCTATCACCTATCACTCAGAGCTTCGGCCTTCGCGTTTGTCTTGAAGATCCCCCTTTTTACCAGGGGCCTGCAAGGTAATACCAATAGAAACGAAAAGGTCCATGAGCTGAGTGATGATATCTTCCAACGGGGTCATAAAACCATTCAGAATCCATTCATGGGAAATAAAAATTATCGACCCTGCAAGGGCAGTGGGAATTATGCTCCTGTTCAAAGTCTCCTCTGGAATGCTGGGATAGATTCGGCATAGGAATATCTTCACCATATCAGCTAGTGCCCGCATGCCATCCTGGTATTCCTGGTCGATTCTTGGGCTCACCCCCAGGACCTCGAAGAACTGGACTTGTGCTTTGCGGGGGTCCTGCTGAAAACACCGGAAAAATTTCTCCATCGCAAGCGAAGCTGCTTGCAGGGGTTCAGCCTTTGAATTGCTGAAAACCTCCATGGCATCGTTCATCTCCTCTTCTTTCAACGCCTGGTAAACGGCACACAGGAGGTCCTCCTTATTGGTGAATGACTCGTAGAAATACCGTTGCGTCAGGCCAGAAATTGCACAGATAGTCCTGATGGTGGTCTTTACATAGCCCTTTGTTCCAAATGCCTCGAGCCCCGCTCCGATGAGCTTCTTGCGACGTTCTTCTTTCCTCTGGGAGGCGTCTATGCCGCCGTAACGCCCCCGGGTGATTCTTTTCTTCATAAAAAGAAATCTGACATTATCTCTTGTCAAAGTCAAGAAGATCTGATATTAACTGACATCATGTGATGTCAGATTGAATTACTGAGTGGCAATGAGCGAGCTTCAGGGATCAAGGAAAATGTAAATTACATCAACTATAGAAGGGAGGGCATGGATAATGGCAATGGTGGATGGTGGCGCTCTCGTCGGCAAAGCGCTGGCGAATGAAGGAGTAGAGAAGGCTTTTGTTCTTTGTGGCGGACATATTATGCCAATTTTTTACGGCATGAGAAATGCCGGAATTGAGATCATTGATATGCGCCATGAATGTTCGGCGATCTATGCAGCCATCGCTTATACACGCACGTCGGGCAAGGCAGCGGTCGTCGTCACGACAGCAGGACCCGGTGTTGGCAATACGCCTGCCGGGATGAATGAGGCGGAGTCAATGGGCATACCGCTCCTCCATATCGGCGGTGCAGTCACCACGACCAAGAGGGATGCCGGGGACCTGCAGGACATGGAGACCTTGAATCTGATGGAAAGCTGTTCTAAATGGGCCCGAAAGATCACGCTTACACAGCGCATTCCGGAATATATCAGCATGGCCTACCGCCAGGCCCTGAGCTCGCCTACAGGGCCCGTGTACCTGGAAATTCCCACAGATTTACTATTTGTTCAGGTTGAAGAAGAAAAGACGGTGTTCCCCGTCAATTACCGCACAAATGCAATTCCTTACTGTGATCCCGCGTTAATCGACCAGGCGGCGGATATGCTGCTGAAGGCTCAGCACCCTATTCTGTTATTAGACGACGGCGCCCGGTACAGCATTGGAGATTGCGCTGTATCCATTGCAGAACTATCGGATTATTTAAAAATACCTGTCAGCATGTTCGGCTCCTTATGCAGGGGGCTGTTCGGTGACGAATATGCGAACCCCTTGTTAAAGTCAGATATCATGACGATGACGATGTCGGATCTGGTCGTGAGTATGGGTGTCCGGTTTGATTGGCGATATGGATTCGGAAACTTGATTCCGGCCGACGCCAAGGTCATCCAAATTCATACGGATGCGCGACAGATTGGATACAACCGTCCGGCCGATCTGGGCATCGTCGGAGGGGCAGGACCTGCTGCCAAACAATTGCTGACGGCGGTGAAGGCCAAGCAGAAAAAACCGGTTGATCGTTCCTGGACTGGTGCGGAGGATTCGAAGGGTGGTACCGCCCAGCTCATTGATGATTATCGGGCAAAAGGCATTCCCATGCATCCGGCACGCTGTGCTGGCGAGGTGTGCCGTTTTCTCGAAGAAGAAGGTCGGGACTGGAACATCATCTGTGATGGAGGCGAGGCTGCAGTCTGGATGGGGTTTGCAGCCACGGTATCCCGTCCCGGGCAGTTCCATGCTACAGGCCCGAACGGCACAGTAGGAACGGGGCCCGGCCTGGCCATTGGGGCTTGGACGGCAAACCGAAAACCCGCCTTATGGTACACCGGAGACGGGAGTTTCGGGTTCTATGCCATGGAAATGGACACCATGGCCAAACTGGGGATTCCTGTGATTTGTGTCATCTCCAACGATTCGTCCTGGGGCATGATAAAGCTGACGGAGAGTTTCATCAGACCTGAAGAGATCAGAACAAAGGGGCACTGCAATGTTGAGCTCCATCATATGAGGGCGTACGAGAAGATGGCCGCCATGTGGGACGGATACGGAGAGCATGTGAACGATCCGGACCAGATCATCCCGGCAATCCGGCGGGCTGTGGCCAACGGCAAACCGTCGATCATCAATGTTGAAGTGGACAAGGTCAGTGTTTCACCCATGATCGCAGCCTATTTAAACATGATTAAACCGGAGAACTAACCCAGGTGCGGTTGAGGAAAGAGGCGTATGAATAATCCCCAGGGCTTCATTCACGCAATCGAACGCTTTTCCATTCATGACGGCCCGGGCATAAGAACGCTCGTCATCATGAAAGGATGCCCTCTCAGCTGCCGCTGGTGTTCTTCGCCGCATACACAGAGCCCAAAGCCCGAAATCCTTCACATCAAGACACGATGTCAGGGTTGCGGGCGCTGTCTGGCGGCATGCAAGAATGGGGCTATCTCTACAGATGTCGTCAAAGCACTGGTAAAAACCGATCGCTCCCGATGCATCGGTTGTGGACACTGCATTTTGACATGTCCGAATCGGGCCCGGGAGATATCAGGCCGGTATTACACGACAGAAGAGCTGTTCCGGGAAGTCAAAAAAGACGCAGCCATCTATCGCAGGAGCGGGGGCGGGATCACCGTGGGCGGCGGAGAGCCGACCATGCAGGCCGAGTTCGTCCTGGAGTTTCTGTCCCTGTGCCGGTCCTATTTATTTCACACGGCAATGGAAACTTCCGCCCATACCCCCTGGGAAAAACTATCTTCGCTATTGTCCTGTCTTGATCTGGTCTGTATCGATGTTAAGCACATGAGGAAAAACCGGCATCGCGAATGGACAGGGGTGTCCAACAACCTTATTCTCCAGAATATCAAACGTGCTGCGAAAATCATCCCCTTGATCTTACGGGTGCCGATCATTCCCGGATTCAACGACACGGAGGAAAATATCTCCGAAACAGCCTGTTTTGCAAGAAACCTTGGCAGCAATCTCCTGCGACTGGAGCTTCTGCCGTATCACCGGTACGGTATCCACAAGTATGAGGAATTGGACCGGGCATACACGATTGAATCATTAAAGCCACCTTCAGACGAGCATCTGACAACATTGCGGGACATTGTCCGATCAGCAGGCATAGATTGTGAGCTGGGCGGTTAAATCTTTTTGAATGCATAAACCAGTTGTTAATATCAAAAGGAGGAAACAAATGACGGACATTATAAACAAAACGCTTTTAGAAAAATTCATTACGATTCAGCCGACGGCCCGGATGATGAGGCTGCGGGAATACTATGTTGAGAATACCAAACGGGACTACCCCGTATACAGGATCGAATATGACCTGGCGATCGCCCGATCCATGAAGGAGACGGAAGGCGAGCCAATGGTCCTGCGCCGCGCCAAGGCGTTTGCTGCGGCTGTGGATGCCATGCCCGTCGAACTTTTCCCGGATGAGCCGTTTGTCGGATGGTTTGCGGGAAGTCCTACGGCAATCCCGGTCGGCGCTGAACAGCTTGGTGCGCGTCTGGAAATAGAGGTTGATTGTTACAAATACATGAGTGACGAAGATCGCAGGACGGTCCGTGAGGAGATCATCCCCTACTGGAAAGGCGAGGGTGATTGGCGGCGCCACTGGTATTACCGGAACTATGCGATGCTCCCGCCGGAGACGCGCAATATCCTGTATGCCGATCCCGATCCTGAGCTGAAGAAGATCGGGGTGATAACACGGTCGGCATGGCCCGGCATGCCATACGTCGAGGTTCAGGAAATCCCGGGCCAGACGGACGGCCTGGGATTAGGGATCATCATCGACGGTATGACACGCCAGCATGTAGGGCACAGCTCCTTCGGATATAGAAAGATCCTGAAGAAAGGGTTCCTCGGCGTCAAGAAGGATGCGGAAGACCGGCTGGCCCGAATTGATTGGACGGATACGGAGGACCTGTACAAGGTCCCCTTCCTCAAAGGCGTCATCATCGCCATGGACGCGGCGGCAAGGATCGGCAGGAAGTTTGCGGACGCGGCGCTGGCGGAGGCAAGCCGTGAAAAGGAGCCCTGGAGGAAGGCGGAACTAGAGAAGATCGCCGCCATTTGTGAGCGTGTTCCCGCCCATCCGGCCCGCACATTTCATGAAGCCCTGCAATCCGTCTGGTTTACCCATATCCTGAACTGGTGCGAAACGCCGATCACAGGCGCTATTTCTCCGGGGAAGGTCGATCAGTACCTGTACCCCTACTATGAGAAAGACATCCGGGAGGGCTGCATCACCCGCGAGGAGGCCCAGGAACTGGTGGACTGCTGGCTCATGCGGTTCACCCAAGGGATTTCCCCCTTCCTTCCGATGGCGAGCTTCTCTCATCACATGGATATAGGCGGCCTGAAAGAGGACGGGAGCGATGCGACCAACGACCTGTCCCTTATGTTTGTGGAGGGCATGATCCACACCCGGATGGTGGAGCCGAACCTCGGCGTCCTCGTACACAGCAAATCGCCGAATGAGCTTCTGTTCAAGGCCTGTCAGCTCTGTGTTCTTGGAACAGGCTATCCCGCGTTCCTCAATAACGACACCATTGTGGATAATTTTCTCGCAAGGGGTACTTTGGGCGGTCCGCCCGTTCCGCTTGCTCTGGCCCGGACGAGCGGGACAATCGGTTGCAATGAACCCCACGTGACTGATTACGATTCGGAATACACCCTGGGATCGTCCCTGAACCTGCCGATGATGCTGGAGTTTGCCTTGGCGGACGGCTGGAGCAGGATCTATGGGCAGTATATGGGCGCCCGGACCGGCGATCCAAGGAATTTTGAAACGTTTGATGAATTGCAGGAGGCTTACCTGAAACAGCTTGCCCATGTTGCCACCCATTGCGAGATAACCATTAAGAATTCTGAGCTGGCGCTGGCGGAAGGGTATCCCACCGTCTACACGTCGGCCTTGATCGAGGACTGCATCGAAAACGGCCGGACGAGGGAGGAAGGGGGCGCCCGGTTCAATTTCGGCCCTGCTATCTCAACGGTCGGTGCAGCCGATCTCGGTGATTCACTGGCGGCCATCAAGAAACTGGTTTATGACGAGAATAAGATCAGCATGTCGGAACTCCTGGTTGCCCTGGAGAAAAACTTCGAAGGACATGAATCGCTCCGCGAGGAGCTGCTCAAGGCGCCGAAGTTCGGGAATGATGATGATTACGTTGATGATATCGTCGCCTGGGTCATGAAGACATTCAGCGATGAGGTGATCAAACATACGAACACCCGCGGAGGACACCTAATGCCTTACCAGAATGCCCTCGGCTGGTATGTGGCGTCCGGATTGTTTGTAGGCGCCCTTCCTTCAGGAAGAAAAGCCCTTGAGCCTTTATCGGACAGCATTTCCCCGACCCGTGGAGTGGATGTCAACGGCCCCACGGCCGTTTTCAATTCCGTGGGCAAGATCGATAATGCCTCGATATTTTACGGGCAGACCCTGAACATGCGGCTCAATAAGGACGTCTTTGGAAACGATGCCGGTATACACAGACTGGCCGACATGATCCGGACCTTCGTCGACCTGAAGATCCATCACTGTCAGTTCAACCTGGTTTCTTCAGAAACCATGCGGAATGCGCAGCTCGATCCGGAGGCCTATCAGGAACTCACCGTAAGGGTGGCCGGTTATGTGGCTTACTTCACCAGACTCGGGCGTGACGTGCAGGACAGCATCATCGCCCGGAATGAGCATGGGGCATGAAATCATCAGGAAGGAAATGGGACAACATCTTCAGGAAGGAGGTGAATCTATGCAGGGGATAGACAGTTTCCAAGACAAAGTCGTTGTTGTGACAGGTGCCGGTTCCGGGATCGGTCGGGCAATTGCCCATTTGTTTTCAGAACATCAGGCCAAATTGGTGATCGCCGACATGAATTCAGCGAGGCTCTCACAGGTAGAGGAAGAACTACGTGCCCGCGGCACCCAGGTTGTCGCACAGGTCATAGACGTCTCAGATCTTGAGCAGGTGACGGCATTGACGAAATATACTCTGGATTCCTATGACAGGGTCGATATTCTGGTCAACAACGCCGGGATTGGCTGGGGCGGGCCCAGCGATATCTTTCCCTTAGAAGATTTTGTTAAAGTAATGGCCGTGAATTTCTGGGGCGTCATCTATGGTGTGCAATGTTTTCTCCCTGCGTTGAAGCAGCAGGGAGGAGGTCATATCGTTAATATCTGTTCCAGCGCCGGCCTGAACGGTACAGTGGCTCTGGGTGCTTATTCGGCATCGAAGCATGCCGTAGCGGGATATTCCGAAGTATTACGGGCTGAACTCCATCGGTTCAATATCGGTGTAACAGCCATATGCCCAGGTATCATCAAAACCAATATCGTCCAGGATGGAAAATCTACGCTGGCTCCAGGTATGCGATTCGGCCATAAGGAGATGATCGACTTCTATAAAAAATGGGGATGGCCCCCGGAAAAGGTCGCCCGGGCGGTCTTGAAAGCAGTTAAAAAGAACAAGGGAGTGGTTCCTGTCGGACCGGAAGCGTGGATTTTTTGGTATATGAAGAGAATTTCACAGAGCTTGTGGGAGACGTATTTGCGCTTAAATGTTAGAATTGGCTTCTAATCTGTTTGAAGCCGATAATTCATTGTTCTTATAGTCTGCTGCACTTTTACGAAACTTATGGTTTCTGTAATAGATGAATGCTTTCATATCGGCCTGAAAAGGAAAGGTTCTCTGTTGAAACCTATACTTGTATAATGCCAAGCTCAGAGTAACGATCCTGGCACGATATCTATGAATACAGGAATGCTGAGATGGTCTACTTCTCAGACATTGTTGCAGCTTACACATTTTTTTACCAATACTGCATCACTCCAATACTCCAATTTTCTCCTCACCCAATACTCCAACACTCCAGTATTCCAGCCTTTTACCCTTTGAGCCTGGGATCGATGGCGTCGCGGATGCCTTCGCCCAGCAGGTTGTAGCCGAGCACGGTGACGAGGATAGCCATGCCGGGAAAGAACGAGAGCCACCACGCGATTCCCAGTACGCTCTGTCCCTGGGTGAGGATGTTGCCCCAGCTCGGCGTGGGCGGCTGAACTCCGATGCCCAGGAATGACAGGGCCGATTCCACGAGTACGGCCGATGCAATGCCCAGGGTGGCTGCCACGAGCACCGGGGCCATGGCATTGGGGAGAATGTGTACAAAGATGATCCGGAAATTGTCGGCGCCCATGGCCTTTTCCGCCAGGACAAAGTCCCGCTCCTTGAGCGTGAGGAATTCAGCCCTCACAAGCCGGGTGATCCCCATCCACGAGGTCAGCCCTATGACTGCCATGATATTGAAGATGCTCGGCTCCATGAATGCGATAACCGCAAGGATCAGGAAGAAGGACGGGAAGCAGAGCATGATATCGACAAACCGCATGATGATGATGTCGATCCAGCCACCGTAGTAGCCCGCAATGGCGCCCAAGAAAACACCAACGAGAACGGCTATGCCCACGGCGACAAAGCCCACCTTGAGAGAGATGCCTGCGCCGTAGAGCATCCGGGTAAAGACATCTCTGCCCAGGTCATCGGTCCCGAAGAGGTGTTCCCACGAGGGGGGCATGAGGATCTTGTCCACATCGATGATATTGGGGTCATACGGTGCGATATAGGGTGTGAGCACCGACAGGATAAAAAAGCTCAATACGATGATGAGCCCCACAACAGCCAGTTTGTCTCTGAGCAGGCGCGACGTGAATCCCATATCAGCTCGCCCGTATCCGCGGATCTGCCATGCTGTAGGCGATATCCGCGATAAGATTCCCTAAAAGGGTCAGTACCGCCCCGATGGTGAGGCTCCCCATGATGAGGTTGTAGTCCCGCATCATGATACCGTCGTAGAACAGCTTGCCGAGTCCCGGTATAGAGAAGATGCTCTCGAAGATGACGCTGCCGCCTATGAGCCCGGGGATGGAGAGTCCCAGGATGGTTATGACCGGGAGCAGGGCATTCCTCATGGCGTGTTTGTATATCACCGTCCTCTCGGAGAGACCCTTTGCCCGGGCCGTGAGGATATAGTCCTGCCGGATGATCTCGAGCATGGACGAGCGCATGTATCTGCTGAGCCCTGCCAGCGCACCGAAGGCTGAGATGACGACCGGCAGCGTGAGGTGCCGCGTGATGTCCCAGACCCGTGCGAGAAAATTCATCTGCTCATATCCCGGCGAATGAATGCCCGAGATGGGAAGGAGGCCCAGGCGGACGCCCAGGAAGTCCATGCAGATGAGCGCGAGCCAGAATCCGGGGATGGAAAACCCGATAAAGACGAATACCGTGATGGATCGATCCGTGATGCTGCCGCGACGCACCGCCGAGATCACCCCCAGCGGTATGGCGACAATGAAGATGATGATCATGGAAGAGATATTGATATAGATGGTAATGGGCATGCGCTCCTTGATCTTCTCCCACACCGGGCGTGCATCGGATGATATGGAGCGGCCGAAATCAAGTTTCGCGAGGTTCTTCATCCAGACGAAGTATTGCACGGTCAACGGCTTATCCAGACCATAGTGGTGTTTGAGCTGCTCGATTGCCTCGGGGGTGATGTTCGGGTTGAGTTCGGTCTGCATGTCCGTAGGCTCGCCCGGCGCGAGGTGAATGACCGCAAAGCACACGATGGTGATCCCGATGAATGTCGGGACCAGGAGGCCGATACGTTTGAGCAGATATTTCAGCATAACACTCCTATGGTATTAACTGATATTTCTGCAGATGCAAGGGAACATACCACTTCTCCAGATTATACGTGATCCCTGCCGGTGCAGGTTTTATCCCCTTGAACCTGGCACTCACCACCGGCAGGCTGTATGGCACATACAGGAACACGTAAGGCTGCTGATCTGCCATGATCTCCTGAATCCGGAAATAACATTTCCTCCTCTGGTCAAAATCAAAGGTATGTCTGCCTTTCTCAAGAAGATCATCCACCTCCGGGTCCTTATATCCAACGAAATTCAGGCCGCCCTTAACGGCATTGCTGGAATGCCATACATTGTAGAGATCGGGATCCTGCAGAATGTTCCATCCAAGGATGACCGCATCGAAATTCCCCCTGTCGACATATTCCTTGAGAAAGACCGTCCATTCTATGATTCGGATCTTCACCTCGATACCCACGATCTTGAGCCGCTGCTGAATGATCTGCGCCGTCTTTTCCCTCAGGGGATTGCCCTGGTTCGTAATGATACTGAAGGAAAACGGTTTGCCGTTCTTGTCCACTATCCCGTCCCCGTCGTGGTCATCGTAGCCGAACTCCTTGAGGATTGACAATGCTTTTTGAGGGTCATAGGGGTACCTTGCAACCCCCGGGTTGTACCAGGGCGTTCCAGGTTTATAGGGCCCTGTGGCCTCTTCCCCGAGACCCAGCAGCACACCCTTGATGATCTCTTCTTTGTCGATGGCATAGGCCATGGCCTGGCGGATGCGGTAATTGTCGAAAGGGGATCGTTTGAGGTTGAATCCCAGGTAGGTGTATCCGTCGGCGAGATACTTGTATCTGGCATACATCTTTTGGAAACCCGGTTGATCGGTCTGCCTGAGGTACTGCAGGGGGGACAGTCCCATGATGTCGATGTTGCCTGCCTTGAGTTCCATGAACTGGGTATTCTGATCCGGGATGATCCGGTAATTGATGCCCAGGATGTAGGGCTTTCCGTCAAAATAGTTCTCATTCGTCTCCAGGACGATATTTGCCCCGGTCTTCCAGCTCTTGAATTTAAACGGCCCGGTTCCCACAGGCATTCTGGTCAGGGCCGAGGTGGTGATGTCTTTTCCCTGCAGGAGATGTTCCGGCAGCATCTGCAGGGACCCCCAGCTGATGAGCGCCGGTGCCAGGGGTTTGTCATAGGTGAACTCGATGGTATAGTCGTCGATAAGACGCGCCTGCTTCACCAGCTTGTACTTACCCGCGTAGGCAGTGGGCGTCTTGGGATCGATAATTGTTTTATAGGTGAACATGACATCGTGGGCATCGAATTTCTCCCCGTCGTGCCAGGTGACGTTTTTACGCAGATGGAACCGCAGGAGCTTTCCGTCGTTTTCAATATCCCACGACTGAGCGAGGTCAGGGACAATGTTGTAGTCTTTGTCGTATTTCACCAGCCCGTTGTAAACGAAGCCTGCAACCTCATGGGAGGCGCTGTCTGAAGCGAGCATGGGGATGAGGTTCGATGCATCGCCGATGGATGAGTCAACCAGGATATCGCCGTACGCAGGCTGGGTCTCACCGGTTTGTTCAACCGGGACAACCTCCTTGTGATTATCCCGGGAGCATGCTACTATGAGGCACGAGATAAATATCAATGCAATGAGCTTTCGTAATAACTCCATATCGCAGTAAAGATAACAGAACGAGCAGGTAAGGACAAGATATCATATGATGTGTTTATATTTAACCAGAGTTTTTCTCACATGAAATTCTACGCAGACCTCCATGTCCATTCCCGGTTTTCACGAGCCACGAGTAAGAGCCTCACTATAAAAGAGCTTGCCGGTGGTGCGGTGAAAAAGGGAATCAGTGTGCTGGGAACCAGCGATTTTACCCATCCTGTCTGGTTCGAGGAACTTGGCAGCGATCTTGTCCCGGCAGAACCGGGGCTCTTCCGGCTCAAGGACAGCCCGTTGGACGTCCGGTTCGTGCTTACCTCGGAGATCAGCACCATTTACAAGCATGCCGGAAAGGTGCGCAAGGTGCACCATCTGGTATTTGCGCCGGATATGGATGCGGCCCGGACAATCGCCACGTCTCTGGCCAGGATCGGCAATGTTGTCTCTGACGGGAGGCCTATCCTCGGGATCACCTCGCGCAACCTTTTGGAGATCGTGCTTTCCTCGAGTGAGAACGCCTTTATCGTCCCGGCACATATCTGGACCCCGTGGTTCTCGGCCCTGGGTTCGAAATCCGGTTACGACACCATAGAGGACTGCTATGAGGATCTTGCCCCCCATATATTCGCCCTGGAGACCGGCCTGTCTTCAGATCCGCCCATGAACTGGATGGTGAAGAGCCTTGACAGGTACCATCTCATCTCCAACTCGGATGCCCATTCCGCTGACAAACTCGGCAGGGAGGCCACCATCTTCGATACCCCGCTCGATTACTTTGCCATGCAGGCAGCCATGAAGACCGGCGACGGACTAGCCGGCACGGTGGAATTTTTCCCGGAAGAGGGCAAGTATCACCTTGACGGACACCGGGAGTGCAACGTGGTACTCCATCCGGAGGAGACAAGGGAACTGGACGGTATCTGCCCGGTATGCGGCAGGAGGCTTACCGTGGGCGTTCTCTCAAGGGTGGAAGAACTGGCAGACAGGCATGACGGTTCCCGGCCGTCCACGGCACGGCCTTTCTACTCGCTGATCCCGCTGAAAGAGATCCTCGGTGAGATCATGCAGGTGGGGAGTTCATCGAAGCGGGTTGAGGCGGCGTATGAGACCCTTGTAAGGAAGCTGGGGGGCGAATTGCCGCTGCTGCTGGATATGGATACCCGGGAGATACGGTCCGTGGCAGGAGAAGTACTGGCCCTTGCCATAGAGCGCATGCGTTTGGGCGATGTACACAAACAGGCCGGGTATGACGGCAGGTTCGGTATCGTGAGGGTCTTCAAGGATAATGAAGCCGACATGCTCTTTGGCGCTGACATCTTCGGAAAACCTGCACGCACTGCAAAAAAAAAGCCGGCAGGAAAGACACAACGGAAAACATCCGTGAAGCCTGCGAAAATGGAGATGAACCCGGAGCAGGTCCGGGTCATCCAAACCCATGAAGGATGCCTCATGGTGACGGCAGGGCCGGGGACAGGCAAGACCAGGACCCTTGTGGAGCGCATCAAAGCCCTGAACAATAACGGCGGCGGGTCCATACTGGCCATCACCTTTACCACAAAGGCCGCCCGCGAGATTGAAGAGCGTCTCGTTGATATTGACGTCCCTGTACACACATTCCATGGCCTGGCAGCAGGAATCATGCGTGATGCCGGGATCACGTTTCACATCGCCGATGATGCCATGCTTATGGATACGGTCGGCTCATGGGGAATCGAACAGGTTAAAGCCTATATCGACGACATGAACTACCGTCTGAGCACCAATGCCGCGCTGGAAAACGAGCAGGCCTATCTCCTTGAAACGCTGAAGGCAGAAGGCTACTATACCTATGAGGGTCTTATCAGAGAGGCAACGAGGATCATATCTGAACAGGATCACTCACCCGGGTGGCATCACATCATGGTTGACGAGTTCCAGGATATCAATCCTGTCCAGTATACGTTCCTCAAAGCGTTGAGCAAAGATGTCAGGAGCCTTATGGTCATCGGTGACCCGAACCAGGCCATCTATGGATTCAGGGGGAGCAGTGCATACGCTTTCGATGATTTTCGTAAAGATTATCATCCGGTTATGACGATAGGTCTACAAGATACCTATCGGCTGCACACTCAAGTTGCACAGGTATCGAATGCGTTTATTGGAAAGGATGCGATTATCAGTACACGAAGTGGAGCGCCGATACGATTTGTGAAGACTGCTGCAGCCGGCGAGTTCATAGCCCGTGAGATCGAATCACTTGCAGGGGGGCTGACGCATACAACGGTGAAGAAGGCGCAGGCAGACTATGCCCTGAGCGACATCGCCGTAATCGTGCGCACACAGAATCAGGCCGCCCCTATCATGGAGTCGCTCTCACGAGCGTCAATCCCCTTCGATACCGCCTATGCCAGGCCACTTTCCCGTATCAGAGGGATATCGCAGCGGCTGAGCCTGCTGGAGAGAAGAGACTGGCAGCCCCTGGTGAAAGGGATCGGGGAAAGGTCTCTTGAGCTGATGCAGATATCCGGACAGATCACATCCGCCGTTGCAGACAGGATCGACAGGGCCGATGCCCTGCTGAGATCCCTGACGGGTACTATAATGCAGCGGATAGCAATGATAGAGGAATCGGAATGCTTCAAGCTGCCGCCCCTGGATAAGACGCATGTGTTTTACGACTATGCCCGACTTTTTGATGACGATGTGGACGGATTTATCCGGTTTGTGAGGCTCAGCAGCGATTCCGGCGTACTGGCCGGGGAAAAGGTGCATGTCATAACGGCCCATGCAGCAAAAGGGCTCGAGTTCAAATGCGTCTTCATGACCGGACTGTCTCAGGGGGTGTTTCCCCTGGCCGATTCTCCCCTGTGGGAGGAAGAAAATCTCTTCTATGTCGCAATGACCCGGGCAATTGACCGGCTCTACCTTGTCTGTCCCCAGCAGGCACACTCCGAATTTCTCGGCAGGATACCCAGGGAACACTGCTGTCTGATAGAGGAAAGGCAAGAGAGGATTTTCGAGCAACTGGTGCTCTTTTAGGTGGTAAGATAACATGTATGGAGGATTAGATCGCTCATGATTTTCGGTACGCGGGAAATAACCTATGCCGTTCTTCTCTTTATTATCATCCTGCTCTCTGCATTCTTTTCCGGAAGTGAAACGGCATTCATGAGGGCAAACAGATTCCGCATAAGACACCTTTCGGAAAAAGGGCAGAAAGATGCCACGCGTGTGGAAACAATCCTGGAGGAGCCAGATCATCTTATCAGTGCGATCCTTCTGGGCAACAACTTTGTCAATGTCCTGGGTTCCGCCATTGCAACAGCGCTCTTTATGTCCATCTTCGGCGAAAGGGGCATCGTGTATGCCACCATCGCCATGACCATTATCCTCCTCATCTTTGCAGAGATTACGCCCAAGACTGTTGCTGCCAGCAGACCTGATCGTGTGTCCATGCTGGTCTCCTACCCGCTGGGCCTCATTATCAGGGTGCTCTATCCGGCAGCGCAGCTCCTGGTGGTGGCATCCCGGGGGTTTCTGGCGCTTTTGCGGTTCGATATGGAAAAGGATGAGGCCCTCACGGAAGAGGATGTGGGGTCGGTTATCTCCATGGGGCACAAGGAGGGCTTCATTGCCGAACCAAAGGCAAAGATGCTCATTGCCATCATGGACATGGATTCGCTCCCGGTGAAGAAGATCATGCTCCCGCTCAACGAGATGGAATTCCTCTCCATCGACAGCACGTTTGAAGAGGTGGTGGAGACAATAACCAACAAGAATTACAGCCGGTACCCGGTCTATGAAGAGAGAAGGGACAACATCTTAGGCTATCTGCACATCCGGGATCTGTGGAAATTCGTGGATGCGAAGAACACGTTCAGGATGAAGGACTGCATCAGGGAAGCACACTTTATCCCTGAGACCAAATCCATTCTCAAGCAGCTCATAGACTTTCAGCAGATGCACATACACATGGCCTTTGTGGTAGACGAATACGGCACCGTCAAAGGTGGTATCGCCCTGGAAGACATCATCGAAGAGATTACCGGGGACATCATTGACGAACACGACGTCATCCTGGCCCCTGTGGTGCCGGTGAGCGAAAACAGCTATATCGTCATGGGCAACATCTCTCTGATAGATCTCGAACGATACATCGACAAGGAATTTCCCAAAGAGTACGATACGCTCTCAGGCCTCATTTATGAACAGCTTGACCGCATACCCGAAGAGGGAGACCAGGTGATCTGGCAGGATATGAAGATCAGGGTGGAGCGGATGCGCGGCAATCGGATCAGCCGAGTCCGATTGACCATAACTGAGCCCCCCAAGGCACCTTACGGGTAACGGCGTTCCTTTGGTCAATGACGCCGATTCATTGGAGCCGTTGATTTTTTTGTGTGTATAGTCTACCTGTAGGGTCAAGCATACTGATTCGCAGCAGGAGGTTCGCATCTTGATCTACGCAGGTATAGATATCGGCTCAACAACAACCAAGGGTGTAATCATCGATTCTAACGGAGATGTCCTGAGTTTTTCTCTCTTGTCTACCATGTATGACCGGGACCAGAGCGGTAGTGATGCATTTGCCTCTGCACTGGATATGGCCGGGAGATCCGAGGATGAGGTGGGATATCTCATGGCTACCGGGTATGGGAGGAGGGCTTTCCAACAGTCTGACGACGTCCTGCCCGAGATTGTCTGTCATGCACGAGGCACGAGATCCTCTTATGAAGACGTACGAACCATCATCGACATCGGCGGACAGGACAGCAAGATCATCCAGCTCGATGGCAGAGGCCTTGTCACAAAGTTCGAGATGAATGATAAGTGCGCCGCAGGCACAGGCAGGTTTTTTGAGGTCCTCACAGGGCGGCTGCTCAACATTTCACTGGATGATCTAGGCCCCCTTTCCCTCGATTCGAAGGATGCCTGTGTGATCAGCAGCATGTGCACTGTCTTTGCCGAATCGGAAATAATCTCGTTCCTGTCAGAAGGAAGATCAAAAGAGGACATAGTCGCCGGGATGCACAGGTCTGTCGTCAAGAGGATTGTCAATATGGGCCGGGCCGGACAGATCACCTTCGATGAACCAATCGTGTTCACCGGGGGCGCTGCACAGAACATCGGTATGGTCAAGGAATTTCAAGACATCCTGGGAAAGGAAGTCCTGACCATAGACAATCCACAATCCACAGCAGCACTCGGTGCTGCCCTGTTTGCCCTTGATAGGTCTTGAGCCGCCGGGTCATAAATCTTGAGGGCAGATACGCTTTCTGCAGGGTCTTCTTCGCTGTTCCTCTGCATGGGTCATGGATAAACCAAGGATTTATGGTGGACACAGGGGAATAATGGAATTATAATATTTTCATTGTAATGTAATAAACAGCTGATCGAAGATAGAAAAACTACGTTCAAAGTGCGCTCTTTGGGTGCACTGTCTTGTCATTTTTTCATGTTACCGGAAGGGCTCCTGAAAACTTTAGAAGAGAGGTGCGGACAGGTGCGCATGTGTGTGCCGCCTGGATCAGGAGGTGCGTAGTGTATCATCTCAGCAAAGGAGGGAGACGGTAATGATCAGCGATATTTATGCGGAGTTCCTTGACCTGGCAGGATTCGAGGGTATCGAACTTCAGGAGATGCTCCCGGAGTGGATCGAGGCCTCCAAGAGACTGGGGCTTGACGAGGATGATGTGCGTTGTGCAACGAGGCAATGGATCCCGACCTATTTTGATACCGAACTCAAAGGAATCAGGAAGTTGATCGGAGCATTCATACGCGAGGCCATCGACCTCACCAAAGCCAGGGAATACAAAGCGAGCGGGGTGAAGATACTCTATGGAATCCTGCCTGCAATTACCTCGAATTATATGGCGATAAAGCAAAGCGGGAAAGAAAGAGTGTATGTGAGCTTTCCGGACATCTTTCTCGTTACGGTCCTCAATGGATTCTTTCACAAGATCAACCCCTATCTGGAAACGGCCGAAGCCCATGGCATGACCTATGGCTGCCGCCACTGTGCCCTGAACAAGACCAGGATCACAGCAAGGATGCACGATGTGATCCCTTCCCCTGATGTTATTTGGACCTGGGGATATGTCTGTGACGAGGGGCCTAAGACCGATGAGTTTATCAATTGCATGTGTTCCTCTGACTGGGATGTGCTCATCACGCGTCTGCCTCACGACACCCACTTCGGAGAGAAGGATTTCGAGAACGAACGGAGGATCAGATATCTGGCCAGGCAGATGGAGGATGGATACCAATCGGTCCAGAAGAAGATAGGGATCGAGGTGACTCCCAAGAGCATAACAGACGCTGTGGGACTATTCCGTACCTACGGGGCGAAGCTTGCAGAGCTCATATCACTGGTCTGCTCCGCAGATCCTCAGCCTTTAGGCGGCACCGAACTGTCCATCTTGGGGTATCCTATGGCAATGCCCTTTAACACCGGCTTCGACTATGTGCTCGATGCGCTGGAGACAACCATTGAGGATGTCAAAGGGAGGATCGCTCAAGGAAAAGGGATTGTTCCAAAGGGTTCGCCCTCCCTGGGCTGCTATTTCGTATCCTCCCCGGTTCCCTGGATCTCCAAGATGTTCCAGGACAACGGGGTGGGCCTGAGCTTCAGTCTCAATATGACCCCGACCAAGAAATTACTCGAACCTTCGAGATATGATGATCCCCATATGGCGGCTGCAGAGACCTGGCTCAAGAGGCCGCAGTCATCGAATTTGGGATATGAGATCGACGCAACATGTGAAAAGGTCAACGCCTACAAACCCGATGGCATGCTCATGGGGTCATATGATTTCGACCGCTGGCTGGGTGCTCACCAGAAGGTGCTTTCCATGGCGGTCGAGGAAAAAACCCATGTACCGCACTTCTATATGGAGTCTGATTTCTGGGAGGATCGGGACTACTCCCAGGAGGCCCTCAGGACGAGGATTGAGAGTATCTGTCAGATTGTCAGAATGAACAAGATGATGAAAACCGCATAAAACATCCAAGAAAAGCCCCACACAAGGAGAGGTTATTATGAAAGAATTACTCAAGGAATTCTCAGATAAGGCGTTCAGCAGGCCGCCTGAACTCAAAGCGCGCAAGGCTGAAGGAAAAAAGATCGTTGAGTGTGTCGGGAGTTTTATTCCGCAGGAACTGGTGTACGCAGCAGGCGCAGAACCATATTTCATGTGCCGGGGAGGAGAGCCTGAACCCACCGATGCGGCACTGCAGTACATGCTGCGTTTCCTCAATCCTTTTGCCAAGTCTCTTGCCGGCTACTATCTCCTGGGAATCGATCCGGTCACCCCGATCGCGGATTTGATTATAACTCAGCAGAAAGACTGCCATATTGCCAGGATAACCGAATTGTTGGAATATCTTGGTCTGCCCGTATTCAAGGTCGGTGTCCCGCCTGACTGGGAAAAGGATTTTGCCTTTGACTACTACCTGGAGGCATTGGATCTGATGCGGACAAGGCTTGAGGAACTCACGGGAGTAAAGATTACCGATGAAAATATGTGCACACAGATCAAGCATACGAATGCTATTCATGACCTGCTGGCAAAGATAGACGAACTCAGGGAAATGGATAATCCACCCCTTGGGGGCTATGATTTTATCCGAATGAATCACTATTCGTTTTACTGCGATCCTCAGTACACCATCTCCCAGTTGACAAAGATTTATGACAGGCTCTCCCAGGCCGATGGCGCCTTTTCAAATCACACACCCCGGATACTACTTGCCGGTCATATCGTGGCCGTAGGCGACTACGTTGTTCCCAAGCTCATTGAGGAATCCGGAGGTGTTATTGTTGCGGGAATGCTTGATGAGGGGATGCGTGATTACCACGGCATGGTGGATGCGGACTCAGACCCGCTTAAAAATATCGCAAAAAGGCTCTTCTTAGACAGGGTACCGCCGAGTTTATTCCAGCCGGCCTGGCAACAGCGATTCGATCACATGGAAACGTTGATTCATGAGCGACTCATCGATGGCGTGGTCTGGTACCAGCTCTCGTTCGACGAGATCTACGACATGGAGGCTGCGTGTATTTCCAAGTGGCTCTCTAAGATGCATGTTCCGTTCTTAAAGCTCGAATCCTCGTATGAATATTCGCGGGAACACATGGCACCGCTTACCACCCGTGTGGAGAGTTTTATTGAAGCAATCAGGGAACAGAAGGGGTGATGGACTATGAAACAGGATATATATGCTGAACTACTTCTTTTGGCTGGTTTTGAAGAACCGGAACTGTCGACAATACTGCCTGACTGGATTCAGGCATCCAAAAAACTCGGTCTGTCCGAGGACGACGTGCGCCATGCTGTTGTCGAGTGGATACCAGCTCATTTCGATATCGAATTAAAAGGGATCAGAAAACTCTTCGGCGCCTTTCTGCGCGAGGCCATCGATCTTACCAGGGCACAACAGTATAAGGCGGATGGCGTGAAGATTGTCTATGGCATACTCCCGGCTATTACCTCCAATTACCTCGCCATCAAGGCCAGCGGGGGAGACAGGGTGTTCGTCAGCTTTCCGGACATCTTCCTTGCAACCACGCTGAACGGGTTTTTCCACAAGGTGGACAGGTATCTGGAGACGGCAGAAGCAGGTGGTATGACGTACGGGTGCCGGCACTGTGCACTGAACAAGACCAGGATCGCGGCCAGGATGTTGGATGTGATTCCTTCTCCCGACGTGATCTGGACCTGGGGCTACATCTGCGATGAGGGTCCCAAGACCGATGAATTCATGCAGATCATGTGCGCACAGGACTGGGATTTCATCATCTCCCGTCTTCCGCACGACACCCA
>ERZ795057.805-NODE-805-length-30531-cov-25.528645_pt1 | contig 30531 bp, 27 predicted proteins | sample MGYA00375141_ERZ795057 | MGnify/ENA primary metagenome ERZ795057 (study PRJEB30186, sample SAMN05720163) | activated sludge metagenome | isolation source: Anaerobic digester | place: Hong Kong | collected 2015-01-26 ...
CACCGACCACCGACCACCGATTATCTAACCCTCTTCATATTCTGCTGTGAAAAGAATGAGTCCTCTATTGGAATGTTAAACTTCATGCTGCTAACTGTAACCACCGTTTTCTGGTTGTTCTTGTCGGCCGGAATAATCTCGATTTTAGTTGGTATTTTTCGCCCGTCCATCTCTTTTACATCAAATGAGAGTTCAGTTTTCACAAGGTATCCATCCTCATCGTAGTACTCCGACTTCATCTGTATGTATTCCTTCTTGCTGATCCACTTCACAATTTTTCCCCAAACAACTACAGCATCTTCGTTCGGGAGTAGTTCAATTTTCCAGCAATCCCAGCCTTCAATGGTTTCGCTTCCAGCAATCGTATGTGTAAAATCAACAACTATTGATGATTCTTTCAGAATGTCGTCGTTCGTGTAGTCCGATCCCATCCACCCATCTGCCATCATCGATGGAGGGAGTTTAATCATTCGGCTAATTGTTGGCATCCAGTTCCACATTTCGGTGCTTCGTTTCAGGAAAGCTTGCCCTTTCTCCTTCGCGGGGGCAGTAATTAGCGTTAGCGCGTTGTCTTTCCCTTTTGTCCAGTTTTTAAACTCCAGGGTACGTTCCCAGGTTGGACGAACAATGGTCATGGTCATGTGGCTTTCGCTCGACTTCTCCCCATTCCACTTTTCGTCAGCTTTTCGTACTATTTCGGTAGCGTTCTGGCTGTATCCCGACTGTGAAAGAATTGCAAAAAATGTTGCAGCTCCGAGTAGGATGTTTTTTGTAATCATAGAGATCTATTTTAGGAATACATTTTAATTATTCGTTGCTTTATTGCATCAAGAGGGAACTCTTCCGGATCCATTACATAGTTCATAGCAATGCCATCGAGCATTGCGCTGAAAAAGCGCATTTCTGCAACAGGATCCTCATATTTCTGCTCCTGAAAGTAGGCAGATATCATCAGAAAGTACGAACCTAACTTCGACATTAGCTCCTCGCCAAACAGGGTCATAATTGGAGCCTGCATCATTATTGAAAAGTAGAGTTTCCAGTAGTTCCGGTGAATTTTTATTTGTTCAAATGATTCATCAATAAAGAGGAGCAGCTCTTCTTTTGTGAGAATCCCGTCGTGATTTGGATCGAATGATTGGGTTATGTATTCAATTCCTTCGAATACAATTTCTTTTAAAAGCTCCTCCTTGCTCTCAAAGTAGTTGTACATTAAGCCTTTCGAAATGCCTGCTTTGCTTGCTATTTGGCTTATTGATGTTGTGTGAAATCCTGCTTCGGCAAAAAGTTCTAGCGCTGCGTCCACAATTTTTTGCTTCGTGGTTTCTCTTATTTCATGAAACTGGTCTGGTGTTCGTGGTGACATTTTGTTATGAATGAACGGTTAGTCATAGTTTTTGCCTCAAAAAACCGTGCAGGTTTATGACTGAACGGTTGGTCAAAGATAGGTTCAAAAAAAGCACTTTCCAAATTTTTTTTGAAAAAAATGCAAAAAATTTATAAATAACTAAAATGTAGGGAGGTATGAAGGTTATCCGTACTCGCTTATCTTTTTTAGCAGCTCGAAGTTTGTAATATTTATTGTTTTTCCAGTCATTTGAATTAACCCATCGTCCTTGAATTTTTTTAGCATGCGTATAACGCTTTCGGTTGACATACCGGTTAGCTCAGCCAGCTCCCTGCGCGAAAGATTCAGCTCAAAGTCTCGCTCCTTAAATATTCGCTCTGACAAGCAGAGAAGGATATCGGCCATTCGGCCGTAAAGCTGCTTGTGGGTTAAGCAGAAGAAACGCCCAAAGGTTTGGATAGTGTTTTCGCAAAGTATGTTAATAATTGAGTTTGCAAACTCAGCATTCTGCTTGAGCACTTTTCTAAAAATATTAATGTCAATTAGGCTTGCGGTTGAATCGATGTATGCCATTGATGAGTACTGGAAAATGGTATTCCCCTCAAAAATTGATGTTAAGCCAATAATGTTGCCCGAAGTAATTATTTTTAGTATTAACGAATCGTTGAGTCCCTCAAGGTATATTTTAGCTAGCCCTTGCTTGAGGAGTACAACGTGTGGTGCCAGCGTTCCGTGCTTACAAATTACCTCTCCCTTTTTATACTTAACGTTAATTGAATTGCTTTCAATTAGCTCCATCTCCTCCTTGGTAAGCATGTCGAAACATACACATTTGGCGTTGCTAACTGTGCAACTATTAAGTGCTGAAAAGTCCTCCATCCCTCATTGTTTTAAAAGTGCAATTTATTAAAAATAACATTAAATCAGGAAAAAAGTTGACATAAGTCAGTTTTTCTAATGACAGATTTCTGTGTTTGTCTTGGTGTAGTATCATGCCCATTTTCTTTTCTACTGTTAATTGATTAACAATCTTTGTACGAGTGCAAACCATTTAAAAAATCATAAAGCTATGGACGTAAAAATTACACTAGATTGCAAAGGGCTTTCATGCCCCATGCCTATGATGAAGCTTGCAAAAGCGATGAAGGAATTAAGCTCAGGCGAGGTGCTTGAGATGCTAGGAACTGACCCTGGTACCAAATCGGATTTGCCAAAATGGTGTGAGAAAACTGGCAATGAGATGCTCGAAGAGAGTGATGCTGGTGGTGGCGTTTTTCGATACTTAATTAAAAAAGCGTAGGGCATGGCTGAGCAGAATAAAAAGCCCGGTATTCTCAGGGAACTTTTCAACACCTTCTTTGCCAAGCACTGGCCCGTTTGGGTTGGTGGGATTACTCTTGGGTTTCTAAATATCCTGCTATTTGCGGTGAAGAGTCCCTGGGGAGCCAGTGGCGGGATTAATAACTGGGGCGAAAACGTCTTTAAGTTACTGGGAGTAAGTGCATTCGAAAACGCATCGCCAACAGGAACCAACCTGTATGCCATGCTTTGCCTGATTCTCATTGTGGGTTCGTTTGTTGGAGCGCTTCTGTCAAAAGAATTTGCTCTGCGTATCCCTCCCAAAGGAGAAATAGTTAAAGGTTTTATAGGTGGTGGACTTATGGCCATTGGTGCAACTCTTGGCCTTGGATGTACTATCGGTTCCTTCTTCAGCGGGGTTCCTGCCCTTTCGGGTGGCGCTATTATTTTCACCATTGGTCTTTTTGTGGGAACTATAGTTGCGCTGAAGTACTTGCTTTGGGAAATGGAGAAGTTTCCGAAAGTTAGCTCCGGAAAGAGTTTTACCTTTTTGGCTGCTTCTGAGAAGAATGGTAAGTGGCAAGTATGGCTTGGATGGATGGTTTTTGCCTCTGTTTTGGTTTTGGCCTACAGGGTTGCTGGAACTAATGGGGTTTTGGCCTGGTTCATAATTTCAGGTTTACTCATGGGGCTTATCTGTCAACGTTCCCGCTTCTGTATTGTGAAAGCATTTCGCGATCCGTTTATGACTGGCGAGAGCGATGGATCGGTTGGTGTAATGGCAGGGTTGGTTATTACCCTCATAGGGTTTACTGCCATAAAATATTTTGGCGTAGGTGTAGGCGAAACTATTCGTGCCCGTGAAATGAGTTGGGTTTTCGAACAGTTCTGGTTACGTGGCCTTCTGGGTGGTTTCATTTTTGGAATAGGTATGACTGTTGCAGGTGGCTGTGCCGTTGGTACTCTCTGGAGAGTTGGCGAAGGTCAGGTAAAACTTTGGATGTCGGCTTTAGGTTTTCTTCTTATTTCGCCCATTTCAAAAAAGTACATTGTCCCGGGTATTGTTGATTTGTTACCTCATACAATGAAGTTTAAAAACTACCTGCCCGATTACATTGGTTACGCAGGAGCCTTCATGCTTGTTCTTGCAATTATTCTTATATGGTATGTTTTTGTAAAATGGAATGAGCGTACCGGGCGATTTAGCGCTTTCTAAACCATAAATAATTCGAAAAAGTGATGAATATTCATAGAATGAAATCAAGCCTAATGCTGCTTCTTGTGGTTGCGGTTACATCATGTACAGCAATATACGAGGATGGGAAGGAGCTCGCCAGCGTGGTAAAGGCCAATGTGAAAGAGATGCCAGCTGATAGCCTTAAGGCCATGATTGAAAACGGAGAGGAATACCTTCTTATTGATGTTAGGCAGCCAGCTGAGTACGAAGCTGGAAATATTACAGGAAGTTTCTCAATCCCACGCGGAGAGTTGGAATTTTTGATTTCCGATGAAATGTTCTGGGAGGAGCAGTTTATGTACGTACCCCTTAAAACAGATAAGATTATTTTATACTGTAAGGCTGGCGATAGGGGCATCCTTGCTGTAAAATCTTTACAGAATCTAGGATTTACAAATGTTTATAACCTCAAGGGTGGCTATACTGCTTTTGCAGGTGAAAATGCAGCGCCGGTAAAAAAGATTGAATCCGGTGGTTGCGGTGGATAATAGCTCAAATGTTCAATAATTTACAAATAACTAAAAACTAAAACTATGAAAAGATTTTTTAAGTATGCTCTACTAGTAGCATTGGTACCTGCAATTTTTCTAACCTCATGTAAGGAGGAGAACGAACCAACTCCAGAACGTCAAACCGACGTTGAGTTCCAGACTCTAAAAACCTACCTGATTGATCAGAATCTGGATTTGGACGATATCCTTACCGATTGGGTTATCCCCGCTTCAAGCGTGAATGCCGATTTGGCAAATTTCTACGTAATTGATATTCGCTCTGCCGATGCATTTAACACCAGCCATATTCCCGGTGCTGTAAATTCAACCTTTGCCAATATACTAACAGCTGCAGAAGGTGCAAGCGGAAAAACCATTGTTGTTGCTTGCTATACAGGACAAACTGCCGGACACGCAGTAGCAGCTCTACGCCTTAGCGGGTACCCAACTGCAAAAGTACTTAAGTGGGGAATGAGCGGTTGGTCGTCAACTCTAGATAGCTGGAGCAACAATACCCATACCCTGGATCATGCAAATTGGATTGCTGCACCAGGAGCCACTATTGATAATACTACCGAGTACAACGATCCCGATATTACAGAAACTGGAACTGGAGCCGAAATTCTTGCTGCCCGTGTTGCCCTTCTTCTTTCGGGAAGTTTGCGAGGGGTTAATGCAACTGACGTGCTCGATTCACCTGCAAACTACTTCATTAACAATTACTGGGCATCAACCGATGTTGAAACTTACGGAAACATTGGTGGAGCATACAGAATCAATCCACTTACCTTAGGTGCAGAGAGCTTTAAGTACCTTGATCCTTCTAAGAATGTTGTAACCTACTGCTGGACTGGTCAAACTTCTTCAGTTATAACCGCATACTTGTACGTTATTGGATACAACTCGAACAGCCTGAAGTTCGGAGCAAATTCAATGATTTATGATAATCTGGCTGCAGGAGGAACCAAGTGGGCTGCTGTTACAACTGATTTGCCTCTTGAGTAAATAATTCAAATAGAGTAGCCGGGATTCCCCGGGTACTCTATACCATTAATTTAAATGTTACTACACATGTTTCAGAAAAACTTATATAGAGCAATACTGTTCGGGTTGGTTTTTACCGTTGCATGGCAAAACGCTGCCTTTTCGCAGGGTTGTGTTGAAGTTTCATCCGATGACGATGGAGTTAAGCTATTTGGATACATCCAACCACAGTGGGAGTACTGGCAAAATGCAGACAATACATACGGAAACAGTTTCGCTTTCGACCGTGCTCGCCTTGGTGTAACAGGAACCATTCCCTACGATGTTAGCTACTATGCCATGATAGATTTTTCGAGGTTTAAGAATGGATCATCCTTTATTCTCGACGCATTTGTTAGCTACACCCGTTTTGAATGGGCAAAAATGTCTATTGGTCAATTTAAGTCACCATTAAGCCTTGAGCAGAACACGCCTTGCCAATCGCTTCACACAGTTTACCGTTCAAAGGTTGTTGATGAGCTGGGTGGACCGCAGCGCGATATGGGCTTTATGCTTTTTGGAGGAACAAAGGAATCGAAAATTCGCTATTCCATAGCGCTTATGAACGACTACAAGCAAGGGTTTAAGGATGAGAATAATGGTAAAAGTGTAAAGAGCCGGGTTGTGTTCGCACCGGTTGAATTCATTCAGGTTGGGGGTAGCTTTGGTTACGGAGTAACCGGTATCAACTCTGATAACAAGAAAACTCGCGCAGGTGCTGACCTTCAGGTTAGCTACGGTAACTTTCTGCTTCAGGGTGAATACCTGTGGGGCGACGATACCGGCGATTACACCACCGGTGGTGGTTGCGACGGAAGTCCGCTGGTTACACATACCGGAGGAGTTACTCGAAGTGGATTCTTTGCACACGCCATGTACATGACCCCCTGGAATCTGCAACCAGTCTTTAAGTTCGAGTCGTACGATTCCGATATGTCTATTGATAGTAACTCGGAAACCATTATGACTTTTGGGTTAAACTATTTCATGAACGACTGGACCAGAATACAGGTTAACTACAGGTATAAGGCCGAACAGGCTTTCGAGATACCGAACGATCAAGTTGTTATTCAGGTACAGGCTAAATTCTAAATCATAAAATAATTTAAAAATGAGATCAATAGTTAGTATCATCATTCTGTTTCTTGTATCGTTCACAGCCGTTGCCCAAGATATGATTTCGGCAGCCGATGCAAAAAAAGCTGTAAACAGCGCCATTATAGTTTCAACTCGTCCAGCTGAGGATTACGCAAAGGTTCATATCAAGAACGCTATTCATGTTAGTGTTGACGAGTTGGCATCTACTGAGGATCCAAAGGGAGTTCTTAAGTCTCCCGCCGAGCTGGCTAAAATTCTGGGCGAAAAGGGTCTCGATCCTGCAAAAAAAATTATTATTTACGATACGGGTTCGAATAAGAGCGCTGGGCGCTTATACTGGATACTTAAGTATCTGGGATTTTCCGATGTAAAAGTTCTCGATGGCCATATTAATGCTTGGCGTGCAGCAAGGGCGCCTGTTACTAATGCGGCTACATCAACAAAATCAGTTGCTTTTACTCCAAAGGTGAACGACAAAATTTTTGCCGACATGAAGTACGTTAAGTCAAAGCTGGGCACTGCTGTACTTGTAGATGTTAGGGACGACAAGGAGGTTGCAGAGGGAATGATTCAGGGTGCTAAGCACTTTGAGTACAAAAAGGTGATTAACGAGGACGGTACGCTGAAGTCAAAAGAGGAGCTGGCCAAGCTGTTTTCTGAGGCAGGTATCACCAAGGATAAGGAGATTATCCTTTACTGTGCAACTAGCGTTAGAGCGGGAATCGTTTTTCTGGCTTTAACAACGGTTCTCGATTATCCTAATGTTAAAGTATACGATGGAGCATACAACGAGTGGAAATTAAACTAGTATAGCTATGAGATTACCCCTAAAAAGTTTTAGCGTTCTACTGTTTGGATTTCTCATACTAACAGGGTGCGTTAAAAACGACACAACTGTTTACGAAACCCCAGATGATTTAGTGGCTGCAGCCAAAGCAGAGGTTAAATCGATTGGGATGGAGGAACTAAAAGCGTTAATTGACAGTCATGCTAAAATTCAGATTGTTGATTGCCGTGAGGATTACGACTACATGCTGGGGCACATTCCTGGTTCTATTCACATTCCCCGAGGAGTTCTCGAGTTCTCCGATAAGCTGTCGAACCGTAGAGTAAAAACGCTAGTTCTAGGCAACGAGATGGGAAGTGGAGCCCTTGCTGTGCAAACACTCGAGTTGCTAAAGTATTCCAACTGTTACCTGCTTGATTTTAGCTGGTTCGATTGGGAAGGAGCGTATCCCGAGTTGGTTGAGCAGGGAATGGGGAATGCACAACCCGAAGCACCAAAAAAGAAGGAATCATCAGGCGGATGCGGAGGTTGATAATAACTAACAAATAAATTAAAAGAAATGGCAAAAAAGTTAACCATAGGGCTGGGCTCTGGCTGCATAGATAAGCTTACCAGCGTTGGAGTAATTCTAAGCGGTGCTGCAGCCGATGATATGGAGGTTGATGTTTTCGTACTTCTCAACGCTGCTGGAGCATTTTTACAGAATAAGAAAGTAGATTTTAGCTGCTCAGGAAATCAAACTGCTGAAGAGTTTCAGAAATCTTTGGATGCTCTGAGTTCGCCCGGTTGGATTGAGTTTTTTGAAATGGCTAAAGAGATGACCAGCGTAAAGGTATACATGTGCAGTCTTGCTGGCAAGGTTGTTGGCGGTGAGAAGAAAGAGGACTTTATTGACCTTGTTGACGACATTTGCGGTATTGGCGAGTACATTACTTCCATTCAGGAAGCCGACGTAAATTTATTCATTTAACCCAAAATTAAAAGGAGATAAAATCATGACAACAGAAGAGTTACAAGCATTGAATGTTGACAAATCAGTTGACGCACGAGGAACTGCATGTCCCGGTCCGCTTTTGGCAGCAAAGAAAGCCATAGGCGAGATAAAATCAGGACAAATCATGGAGGTTCTCTCAGCCGACGAAGGAACCAAAAGGGATATCCCAAAATGGGCAGCGAAGCAAGGGCACGAGTACCTTGGAACCGTTGAAGAGTCGGGTTACTTTAAAATTTACATGAAGAAAAGCTAATCGAACCATGGAAAACACAGAAAATCCAAAAATTCTGGTTTTTTCAACGGATAAGATTTCAGACCCCGCCATTGATATGGCGGGGCTCCTCAAAAAGCACTATCCAGCAACGGTTTATACGGTTAACGTGCCCTGTTCCAGCGGGATAAAACCGAAATGGATTCTGCATGCTTTTGAGAAGGGTTTCAGCGGAGTATTCATTGCTGCCGATGGCTCCGACTGTCCGTATAGCGAATCCTGCTCCGAGAAAACCTCGGAGATTGTAAGGAACACTCACGAAATGATGAAGGCCAAGAATATTGACCCGGCACGTTTGAAAATGGCAGCCATTTGTTCGGTTTGTGCCGAATCGTTTGTGAAGCATGTTCAATCGTTCCATAAATACCTGTCGGGAAGTAAGGAGAACTAAAAAAAACCAATATGTTAAGATCAGAAGAATACGATGTGCTTATTATTGGCGGAGGTATTGCAGGGGCAGAGGCATCCATAAACCTGGCAAACCAAGGGTATAAGGTGATTATCGTTGAAAAGGACTTGTCGGTTGGCGGGAAAATGATTCACCTTAGTAAGGTATTTCCAACCCTCGATTGTTCAGCCTGTATTACTACTCCGAAAATTTCGCAAACAGCTCGTCATCCGAACATAACCATCTATACGAATAGCCAGGTAAATGATATTGAGAAAAAGTCGGAACACGATTTCAGGGCTGTTGTTACAAAGCATCCTCGCTATGTTATTGAGGCCGATTGTACCGGATGCCAAATTTGCGAAGAGAAGTGCCCTGTTGTGGTTCACGACCAGTATCAGTATGATTTAGTTGGCCGAAAGGCGGTTTACGTTCCGTTCAGCATTGCAAACCCACGGGTTGCTGCTATTGACATTGAGAACTGTAGTTTATGCGGTGCTTGCGAGAAGGCATGCCCTTCGGAAGCAATTGATTTTAGCCAGGAGAAGGAGGAAATTAGCATTAAAGTTAAATCGGTTGTATTGGCAACCGGTTACCAGCTTTTCGATGCCAACCTCATTCCTCGCTACGGTTATGGCAAGTTTAAAAATGTAGTAACCGCTATGCAAATGGAGCGTCAGCTGGTGCCAACACGCCCATTCAACAATGTGCTCCGCCCCCTCGATGGCAAAATGCCCGATAAGGTAGCATACGTTCTATGCGCTGGTTCACGCGATGAAACTGTGGGCAATACCATTTGTTCACAGGTTTGCTGTATGTATTCGGTTAAGCAGGCACAGCTGCTTATGGGAGCGCTACCTTTAGCCGATGTAACCATTTACTACATAAATATCCGTTCGTTTGGAAAAGGTTTCAACGAATTTTACCAGCAGGCAAAGGATATGGGTGTAAACTTTGTGAAAGGGAAAATTGGTAAAATAACCGAACAGGAAAACGGCGACCTGCTAGTACGCTACGAGGATATTCAGGAAGGTGTTGTTAAGGAAGCAAAACACGATTTGGTAGTCCTTTCAACAGGAATTCTGGCGAATAACGGAGTTGCTTCAATGTTTAAAGATAAGCTTGAACTCGACCCGTTCAACTTTGTAAAGCAAACCGATGAGCTGGCCAACCCAGCACAAACAAACATTGGCGGAGTTTATGTGGCCGGAACGGCTTCAGGTCCAATGGATATTCCCGATTCAATTCTTTCGGCGGGTGCCGCATCAGCCGAGATAGCAGGATACTTGAAAGGAGGTTCCCATGAAAAATAAAATTGGTGTTTACATATGTATGTGCGGGTCCAACATTTCCGATTACGTTAATGTTGAAAAGGTTCGCGAGGAGGCAACAAAGGTTGATGGCGTGCATATTGCTAAAATAACTATGTTTGCATGCTCCGATTCAACCCAACAGGAAATTGCCAATGATATTAAGGAGCAGAATCTCGATGCTATTGTGGTAGCTTCCTGCTCACCGAAACTACACCTGTTTACTTTCAGGAACGTTGCCATTCAGGCCGGATTAAATCCTTACAACTATGTTCAGGTGAATATCCGCGAACAGGGTTCCTGGGCGCATTCCGATAACAAACCTAAAGCTACAGAGAAAGCCATTCAGCTGGTTTTGGGAGGGATTGCCCGCGTAAAATACTCCAATGAGCTTGAAAGCGTAAAGATACATTCCGAGAATTCTGCAGCCGTTGTTGGAGCAGGCGTTGCTGGAATGAGAGCAGCTCTCGAGCTGGCTGATATGGGAACCAAAGTGCACCTGATTGAGCGTGAGTATTTTGTTGGTGGTAGAACATCGCAATGGAATGTGCTTTTCACAACTAACGAAACCGGTCAGCAGGTTGTGTCAAGGTTGTACGATCGGATTATTACTAATCCCAATATTACGCTCTACACCTCTACTTCAATTACATCAAAAAAGGGTAGCGTTGGCGATTTTACGCTTACTCTTACAACCAAACCACGCTACGTGAAGAAGGAGTGTAAGCTCGATAAATCGAAGTTTCTAAAAGCAATTGAAATTTGCCCGGTTGAAGTTGACGATGAGTTTAACTTCGGGATAACAAAACGCAAAGCAATTTTTAAAAACTACGATAGCGAGTTCCCTGAAATTCCGGCTATTGATTACGATAACTGCACAAAGTGCGGCGAGTGTTTGAAAATTTGCGATGAAATAGATTTTAACCAGGAGCCAACCCAAACCACGATTAATGTTGGAGCAATACTTCTTAGCACAGGCTTTAATCCATACGAACCGCCTAAGGGCGAATTTGGCTACGGAGAAATTGAAAATGTTATCACTCTTCAGCAGTTTAAGAGGTTAATTGAGCTAAGTCCCGAAAGGTTGGCTTACAAAGGGAGGGAGATAAAGAATATTGCATACATATACTGTGTGGGTAGCCGCCAGGTTGAGGGCGAAAATAAGTACTGCTCGCGCTACTGCTGCACCTCGGTAATACATACAGCAATTCTTGCGAAGCAAAAGTATGGCGGAATTAACAACTTCCATTTTACCAGGGGAATAAGAACCTACGGAAAGCAAGAAATTCTGTACCATCAGGCATCGGAGCAGGGCGATATTTTCCTCCAGTCGTTTGAGGATTCTCCTTCGCGGGTAGAAAAAAATGGAGCTGATACAGTTGTTAAAATCAACGATATTCTTACAGCCAACGAGGAAGTTGAAGTAACTGCCGACCTTGTTGTTCTTGTAACAGGAATGACCCCCCGCGAAAATTCAGATATTATCAACTTGCTCAAAGTTCCCGTTGGCCGCGATAAGTTTTTCAACGAGGTTCACCCGAAGCTTCGTCCGGTTGAAACGGTTATTGATGGTATCCTGATTTCCGGTGCATGCCAAGCACCGCTGAACGTAACCGAGTCGGTTAAATCGGCTCTAGCAGCATCATCAAAAGTTAACTCTCTAATAAGCAAGGGTGAAATTGAGCTGGAGCCAACCATGGCTGTGGTGCACAACGACAAGTGCACATGGTGTGGTAAGTGCGCCGAAGCTTGTCCGTACGATGCAATCTCTGTAAAAGAACACAGTGGGAAACAGGTTGCCGAAGTATCCAAAGCGCTTTGTAAGGGATGCGGAATGTGCCTGCCAGTTTGCCCTGAGGATGCTCTTGACCTTATTGGTTACACCGATAAGGAGATGGAAAGCATGATTGAAGCCCTAATTAGTTAAAACCTATTGATATGGGAAAAACTATCGATATTATTAAGCAGAAGAGGAGCGTTCCCGAAGCTGTAAAGCACAATATGAAAGAATTCAACGCTCTGAAAAAGAAAGTTCTGGCAACCATGGAAACCGAGCAAAAGTCGATTCCACAGATTGCTCAGGAAACCCAACTTCCGTTGGATGTAGTGACCTATCACTTAATGACGCTTCAAAAGTTCGGATTTGTTGAGGTTAGCGAGTTGGATGATATGGACGAGTACTATTTTTATAAACTGAAAAAGTAAGCGCAATGGCAAAGATAAATCCTGATTTTGCAAAAAAACTATTCAAGTACGGGAACAACGATTTTCATGCCTGTTACAACTGCGGCAACTGTACCGCGGTGTGCAGCCTTTCCGATGAGAGGAACTCGTTCCCGCGGAAAATGGTTAGGCTAAGCGTTCTGGGACTGGAAGATAAGATTGAGAGTTCCCTCGATCCTTGGCTTTGCTACTATTGTGGCGATTGCGCAACAACTTGCCCCCGCGAGGCAAATCCTGGCGAGCTTATGATGTCATTACGCCGTTGGCTAACTGCAAAGTACGATTGGACAGGCCTGTCGGGTTTGCTTTACCGAAGCTTGCCGTTTACACTATTCGCATTCATTGTAACTGCGCTTGCGGTTATATACTTTGCCTTTACTAATAATTTTGATGTTGAAACCATTATGCATTACGGGCATCAGTTTGAGATGTGGGCCATTATATCGGTTTTCGCATTGATTCTTTTACCTAACCTGGCTCGAATGTGGTGGTTCGTAATTTTGAAACCAAAAGTAAAGGTCAAATTTGTTTCCTATTTTAAGGGAATGCAGGAACTTTTTACCCACATGTTCACCCAGAAGCAAACCCTTGGTTGTGACGATAGCAGGCCACGCTGGTTTATACACCTTATTATTGTGTTCGGATACCTTTCGCTGCTATTTACTACCGTTGTGCTCGATTGGTTTGGGACTACCAGTAGGTTTATTATTGTGCTGGGTTACGTTGAAAGTATTGCGCTTTTTTCGCTAACATTCATCTTTGTACGAGGCAGAATTATTAAGAATATGGAGGCTAATAAGTTTTCCCAACCTTCGGATTGGTTCTTTGTAATTTGGTTGTTCCTTATGGCTTTCTCAGCATTCCTGGTTCGTATATTTATTGATTTGCATCTTATTGAAACGAACCTGTGGTTGTACCTTTTTCATCTTATTGTTTTGGTTCAGTGGGCTGTAATAATTGTTCCTTTTGGCAAATGGACCCACTTTCTTTACCGTTCATTTGCTATGTACTTCGAAAAGTTAAAGCAGTCTGCTTAGTGGTTTTATGTTATAAGGGTAAGGAATTCCTGCCGGGTTATTTGGCAGGAATTTCTTTTTTTATGATATTTTTAGAGTGTGTCTTACTCTTTTCTCGAACATGGTTAGCTCTTTAAACCCAAGTGCTTTCAGCTCCATTACGGCCTCGTCGAAGAATTGCCCCACGTTCTGCTCAACATGAGCATCGGAGCCAAGGGTAATGGGAACTTTGTGGTGGGCTATACGTTGCAGGAACGAAATAGAAGGGTAAAATTCGTTGCAGGGTTTTATTCTTCCGCTGGTGTTAAGCTCAACCACCACGTCGGTTTTTTTAAAAATCATTGCGGTTTGGTCGTACAGCTCATCAAGCGGAAAGGTTGGGTAGTAGCCAAACTTTTTGGCTAAATCGCAGTGCCCAATAATATCGAATAATCCCGAAAGCGCCGATTGCTGAACCAGCCTAAAGTACTGGCGGTAGAACTTGTTTATGTCAATCTGGTCGTAAAGGGCAATGTCGGTGTCGAAGTTCCAGTCGTCAATGAAGTGAACCGAACCAATTACGTAGTCCACATCGAGGCTCGCAATGGTTTCCCCAATTTCTTTCTCTAGCTCGGGGAAGTAGTCAACCTCAACTCCAAACTTCACGTTAACCGGTAGGTTCTCCTCGCTCCGAACGGCGTTTATTCTGCTAACCATATATGGGATATTCTCCATGGGCATGGCCCAGCCAACGGGCTTATGACAAATGTGGTCAGAAAAGCCAATTTCCGAAAGACCACGAAATGTGGCTCCCGAAATCATATCCTCGTGGCTATCCTTTCCGTCGGAAAGGAATGTGTGCATGTGGTAATCGAAAAGCATATGCTATAAACACAAGTTAACGAACGTTGTTCGATTACATAAATATAGATTATACTTTTTGTATTAACCGTAAAACATGGGAAGAAATTACCAACAAAATACAGGGAAAAATTTTAGAAAGAATTGTGATGTAAAAGGTTGGGTGTGTTAGCTATTTTAGTTGCTTTTCTTTTGGATTGAAATATCAACAGGAGTAATCTCCATTTCAGCATCAATCACTGTGTAGCGGTCAACCTCATCGCCAAGGTATGCCCAGTAGCCTTTGGTTAACGAATCCTTGCGGAGGGTAATCTCAAACCCTTTCCCATCGGGAAAGAACGAGTAACTTTTTACTTCGTTCAGCAGCTGGTTGTCAACCAAGAGGTACGAAAGCTGGTGCTTGAAAAGGCCGTTAGGGTGAAGTGTTCCCCCAGCAATTTTGTTTGAAAACGAGAAGTACTCGTTCTGGATTGTTGACTTTTTTAGTGGGTTGGGAGTAATTTTACCGGAAGAAATTTCTACCACATCACCAGCCTCAATGTAGCTTACCCTGATTTTTTTAAACCAGAATTGACCGTCGCTTGTTTTGCCGCCAATTGTTTCCCGGGTGTTTACTATGGTAACGCCACCTTCACCAATAACCCTGCCGGTTTTCCCGTTCTCCATTACAATTAGCGCTGTGTTTTCATCAACTCCGTAGCCAAGGAGGTTCTTGCTTTTGTTCTCAAAGGTGCTCATTACTAACCTTCCAATGCGCGCTTTGCGGTCGAAGTGCTGGTCGATAATTACATTCTTTAGGAAACCGAGACCACTACTCAAATGAATTTTGCCCTCCTCCTGCTGCGAGGTTTTGCTGTACTCATTCGTAAAACCGTACCGGAGTCCCTCAAGGCTGCTTCCTGCGGCAATCATAATTTCGCTCATAATTGCAGCCCCTGCGCTGGTTCCTCCTACTACGCCACCGGTGGCGTAAACATTTCTAATTGCTTTCAAAGCAGCGGTTTCTGTATTGTTGGGGGCAAGGGTTGAGGTAATCCGCATTTGGTCGCCTCCGGTAAACCATATCCCGCTGCACTTGCTAATTAGTTCAACAACGGAATTACTGCTAACATTTGCAACCCATTTCGATTCATCATCGGGTGTCGACAAATCGTCAACGCAGGCAATTGGAAGGATGAAAATCCTACTGGAGTCAACCCCGTGCTGAATAAAATTTTGGCGGGTTGTGTTCCCGTATGTTACCGGTTTCTCCGAGGCAGCAGCAACTATGCCAATGGTAGCCTTGTTATTACCACCCGCTAACGCGATAAACTTATGGAATATCTCTGAATTTGTTGAAGTTAAGGCTCCTCCGGCAATTACTAGGCTACCCGTTTGTGCGTTCAATTTCCCAAATGAGATAACTGAAAGGAGGATTAGGAGGAAACTCGTTACGCTTATTCTACAGGAATTGGTTACCATTTTACGTTGAAATGCTTTGGGAAATGTGGGTGATTAATTCATTTTACCGATCACTAATTTACCATATTCTGTATAAAAACCATTGTTTATTTTAACTAAATAGAAGCCGGCTTGAATATGATTGATGTGAATCTCAGTAGGTTCGTTGGCATTCATGTAAAGTTCTCTCGAGCAAACTATCTGCCCATTGTTGTTTACAATTTCAATAAGTTGCCTACCCTGTTTCGGGGAGGAAACCCAGAAGCTACTTTTTGCTGGATTTGGATAAATGTTAAGTTGAACCATCTCAGTATTATTTACGTTTGTTCCAACTTCTTGTTTTGTTAAAACTCCGTCAACTGAATACCAGTAGAACCATTCGCCACCTTCGCCTGTGTTCCACGTGCTTAAATCGAAGTAGCTGGGATCCGATTTTTTACCCAGTACCCTGTACACTTTTACGGCTTTTTGGCTACAGTTCCACGTGAGTGGCTGGTTGCTCAAGCAGGTTTCGGGAGCGCATTCCTGCGAAGCTGCGAAGTAAGCGTAATCCTCATAGCTGGGGTTTCCGTAAACGTAGGCTTTCCCGTCGGTGTCTATACAAACTGCCGTGTATTCGTTTGCAGCAATTCCACGGGCTGTGATTTCCCAGTCGGTAAACATGCGTGCAAGGAAGGTGAAAAATCGGCCTGCCCGCTCGCGCTGGTCGAAATGAGTGTCAGTTATCGTATTCCCAAGAGGTTGAATGTTTATGAAATCGTTTCTTCCCAGAATGCTCATGCTGGAATGGTAGGGATTTGCCAGCACAGTTTCCGATTGAGCCGATGAGCCATCGGGTGCGTAGTACACTTTTCCGAGAATGGCCATGCCGGCGCTGGTTCCCCCAACGGTAACTCCCTTCTCGTTAATAAGGTAGTTTATGGCATCCATTACTGGCGTGTCTTTCCAGAACTGGTAGTAGTCGTACTGGTCGCCACCTGCAATGAAAAGTCCTTCGGCATTCCTTATTTGTTGCTCAACGTATGGATTCTGTGCTGCTTCGAGCGAATTTATCAGAATGGTTTCAACTGAGTTCACAGTTACTCCAAGCGAGCTAAAAAGGTAGTCGTTGTAACCATCGCTTCCGGTTGCGCGAAGCACAACAATATCGCCACCATCGGCTCGGTTTAGGAACCAGGTCATGGCATCGTCATTATCGCCTCCGCCGCCAGCCAGGACAACTCCGGGTAAATGATTTTCGGTTGTTGAATCCTCATCAGATCCAACAATCCACGATACGTAGGGCGGATCGCCTTCGGGGTCTTCACCTTCGTATATATGAATGTCGTCAAGAAGAATGGCATCCTCGTCCGAGCAGTTATAGTGAACCCAGGCCAACCAGAAGGTTTCCCCGGCGTACTCTTCCATTTCAATATAGCGGGTAGTCAGGTTCCATCCACTCTGCTCCTGCTCCAAAGTTTCTTCCATCAGAATGGTTCCGGCTTCAAAATCCTCGTAGGTGTTTCCCTGGGTCGAAAGAACAACCTTGTAATGTTCGTTATAGTAGTTATTACCGGTTGCTGCAATTTTGTACGACAAGCGAAGACGTTGCTCGGAGGTTAGGTTTGTAAAATCAATTTCTGAAGTAGCAATAATATTGTGAGGTGTTAGTGCGCTGCCATCCCAGCTTTTTGAGCTGGCCAGTTTGTTGTAGGTTTCTGAATCTTCGCGGTGGTACCAACTGTTTCCATCCCCATCGTAATCAATGAGGTTCCACTCTTCAGGAGGAAAAACAGACGATTCGAAATTTTCAAAAATTACGGTATTTGTTTGGCTATTACAAAGTAAACTAGCAGATAGTAAGGTTACAATAAGGAAAAAATGTTTCATTGCAGGAGTATTTGGTTACAATACAACTACAAAGATATACCCTTTCCCCCTTAACAAGAAGTGATAAAAGTTGCTTAAAATGTGGTGTAATCCTTGTCGTTGTCGGTAGAATCCATTTTTAAGCTGAATCCGCTTCCGTTGCTCTTTTCAAACTTAGGAATAGATTTACTTGGAGTAGCAGAAACCTTTTTTGCTTGTTGTACTTTTTTCTGAGGTTCGGTTTTTTTCACAACCTTTTTAAGGTTGAAGGAGTTTGAATTATCATCAACCTTAAAGAACGAAATTTCGTTGGTTAGGGTTTGTGCCAGCGACCTCATTTCGTCGGCATTGGTAGCCAGCTCCTCGCTTGCTGCAGCATTCTGTTGTACAATTCTGTTTAGCTGCTGAATGGCGTTGTTTACCTGCTCGGCGCCAGAACTTTGCTCAAGGCTGGCGGCAGAAATCTCCTGAATTAGCTTCAGGTTGTTTTTAACTTTTGGGATTACGTCGGAGAGTTTTTGGTTGGCCTGATCGGATGCCTGCTTAAGCTGGTTCGACATGTTCTCAATTTCTTGAGCCGATTGTGCTGAACGCTCAGCCAGTTTTCGAACCTCTGCAGCAACTACGGCAAACCCTTTGCCATGCTCACCAGCCCGGGCAGCCTCAACGGCTGCGTTTAGTGCCAGAATGTTTGTTTGAAATGCAATGTCGCGAATAATCGTTATCTTTTCGCTAATTTGGTTTGTGTAGTTCATTGCATCTGAAGCTGCATTCACCCCATCAACAACACCACTCTCGGTTTCGCGGGCAACTTTCTCTGCCTCCTGGGCGTTGGCTGAAGTTTGGTCAATATTGGAGGCCATTTGCTCCATGCTCGACGATACTTCCTCGGTTGAGGAGGCTTGTAGGTTGGCACCGGTTGAGATTTGTTGACTGGTGTCGCTAAATTGCTGGCTGGCAGTAGCAATGCTGTCGGTCCCTTCAATTATGGTGGAGGTAATCTTTTTCAACTTATCGCTCATGTTGTTAAGACTTCTGGCCAACTCTCCAATTTCGTCGCCCTTTTGAATTAAATCATCATCGAATTTTACGGTCAGGTCACCAGCAGCAACCAATTCGGCGAATTTTACTCCACGTACCAGGCTGCTGGAAAGGCTTTTGCTGTAAACAACAGCAACAATAGCGGCTCCAAGAATGAGAATTAGAAGGATTATTATTATAAATCGTACGTTGCTGCTTCTCTTTTTATTGAAAACAATCATGCTACTTTCTATGAGGTTGTCGAAAGCGGCATGTAGTTCTTTCTCAATGCTTTTAACGCTGTTTAGGATTGAGTTCCGCTCCTCAATAGCGTTCCAGCAATTATTGCCATTTGCAATATAATCTGAAGCTAACGATGCAATTTCTTCGCTCTGGTTTTCTGCTGGTTCGGCAATAGTATTCTGCTCAAGGCTAGCAAGCATGTTAGCTGCGCATTGTTGCCAAATGTCGTAGTCGGATTTTTTGTTACTTGATATGAAGTTTGATGCTAGGGAACGACACTCATATATATCGCCTTTATATTCGGGGAACTCGCTCTTAACGCGGTCAACAATGGTCTTAGTACGTTCGGTAAATCCTTGCATCTGCTTGTCAATTTGCGACAGCTTTTCAACGGCATTGTTGTACTCGTTTTGTTTGGTAAGAATATCGTCGAGTATGGCAATGTCCTCGTTTCGAAGAGGGTTCTCCTTTATGGCTGTTACTATGCTTTTTACTTCGTTGATGCTAGCGTTTAATTCGTTCAGTGCTCCCTGCTCGAAATTTTTGGCGTAGAGCAAAAAATTGTTCTCGGCAACAATTCTGGCCTTATCGGCCATATGGATTTCAAGGATTTTTGCTCGAATTTTATTTATCTGGTTAAAACTTAAAAATGTAACACCAGCTGCAAGTACTGAGATGGCAGCTAACGAACCAAAAATCAGGGTTAATTTGGTTCTGATATTCAGGTTGTTAAAAAACATAGCAATTGTTTTTTTGTGTACAATGGTTGGTTTAGGTTATTTTGGCATACTAAGTTACAAAAAGAAGATATAAAAAATGGCTCTCAAAGGTTTCATTGGAGCCATTTTTTGGTGATTTATATCACTGTTCCTGTTAGGTTTTGTCGATTACAATTTGTGCTATTAGCTTCTCGTTCTCCATGGCATAACGTAGCAAACTATTTGGCCCAGCCAGGTTCAGTTTCAGGGAAATGTTGGTTCTATGATTTTCTATGGTTTTGTAGCTGTTGCTTAGCTTCTCGGCTATTTGTGTTGTGGTAAGGTTTTTTGATACTAGGAATAAAATTTTTTGTTCAGTTTCTGTAAGCGTACTAAGCTCTTCGTAAGTTTTGCTAATACGAATATTCTCTTTACTCCTTTTTTCAATAAATTTGAGACAAATGGGACTGATGAATATTTTTCCATCCTCCATTTCAGCAAGGCACTGCTTCAGATCTCTCGATGCGCTTTCCTTAAAAAGTATGCTTACATTTTTTTTGCTAAGCGCTTTCTCAATGGTAACCGGATCGGTGTGGGCTGTTAGAAAAATAATTTTTACCGGGAGGCTTCTATTCTCAATGAAGCTGGCAACATCAATGCCCGTTGCTTTGGGCATATCAATGTCGAGGATGGCGTAATTCGGAGTATTCTTTTCAAGAAATTCTATGGCTTCCTGTCCGTTGTCGGCCTCGCCCGTAACTGAAAACCCATCGAGGCTTTCAATTAATGCGCGGAGTCCCATTCGAAAAATGGGATGATCGTCGGCAATAATCACTGAGCGAATTATAGGAACCATTTATGTTTCATTCGTTTTGTTGGGAATAGTTAGTGAGAAGGAACTTCCCGATCCCGGCTGCGATTCAACCTCAATTTTTCCTCCCATTTTCTGCGCAAATTCTCTGCAAAGCATTAACCCCAACCCAGTTCCCTCCCTTTTCCCGCTGGTGTTGGGCGTTAGCTTCTTCTCTAAATCAAAAAGTTTTTCGAGTTGTTCGGTTTCAATCCCTGTTCCAGTATCGCTTACGATTATGCAATCGTTTTGTTCGTTTTTTTCTGCTTTAACCGTTACAGTCCCGCTTGGTGGTGTAAATTTCAACGCGTTAGCCACTAGGTTCCTAAGGATGAAAAGTAGCATGTTTCGGTCGGTAAAAGTAACGTGCTGTTCATCAATTGCTACCTCCAGCGAAATGCTTTTACTTTCGGCAACAATACGCGATATACTAAGCTCCTCGTTAATGGCTTGTAGAAGGTTGAAACTTTCTGGATTAAAATCGATGGAATCCTCCTGCGAAAGAGCCCAGTAAAGCAAGTTGTTTATCAGGCCGATAACATTGCTTAGGAGTTCCTCGAGCTGGTGGAGTTGAACGGTAACTTTTTCATCAACACCCTGCTTCGAGTTTTTTATTGCAGTTAGGAATGATTTCAGCGAAACCAGCGGGCTCTTAAGGTCGTGGGCAATAATTGAGAAGAATTTATCCTTTGTTTTATTTAGGGCAATTAGCTCCTGTCGCGAGCTGTTTAGCTGTTCGTTTATGGCATTTAGCTCCTCGTTCTGCTGGTTTATCTGGTGATTTTTTTCTGCAAGGAATCGATTCACCTTTTGCCTTTCTATGTAAAGGAAAGTAATTAGAACCAGGAGAGGAGTAACAATTGCAAGAATTGCAATAAGAAACATTCTTCGAACCCGCTCTTTCTCAATAGCTAAGTTCTGAATTTTGGTGTCGTAGCGGTAGGCTTCTATTTTCTTTTCCAGGTTTTGAAGGTTAAACTGACTGGTAACAGTGTTGGCTGCTTCGTTTTTTACTTCAGCCAAAATGCTGTCGAGTATTGCTGCGTGTTCGCTGAGCAGGAAATTTGCATTTGCAGTATTGCCAAATTTTTTTTCAAGTTTTGCCAGTTCAACGTACGCTTTGCCCTGAAGCTGAAAGAAATAGTTCGTTTTAGCATGGCGAAGCGCATGCTCGTAAAAAGCTTTGGAATTATAGCCAGACGCTGAGAGTGTCTGGGCAACCTCAAGCTCCGCAACGGTTAGCTGCTTCCAGTCCCTTTCTTTGCTCGCAAAGTATGCAGCAGAATCGAAGTGCAACAAAGAATTTTTGGGTTGATTGCCATAGCCAAAGTGAATACCTTTAAGTAAATGTATTCTAAAATTATCGTATGTGGAGCGACTCCACGATATTGAATCAATTTCTTCAATTATTTGTTTTGAAGCATTCGGGTCAACTTTTTGGGTTGCAATGGCCAACGAAATAAGAAGCTGTGGTTCAATGCGGCTTCTCTTCAGGTAGCTATGCGCATTGCTGTAAAACCTTATAGCAACGGGGTACCTCTCAATGGTCGAAAGAACCTCGGCAATGCTGAAAAGGGCATTCCCAATGCCAATTGTGTCGTTTGTTATGGAATCGATTTGAGCGCTCTTGTAGTAGAACTCAATGGCCTTGGGGTAGTTCTGGGTTTTATAGTAGAAGTCGCCAATGTTTTTTAATCCATCCGATAATGCTTCAGCTTCGGCACGATAGTTTTCCTCGCCAATGGTTTCAAAGAAATTATCCATCGAAACGGTATCGTGCCCTAGCTGGTAGTGGGCAATGCCAATGTTGCTGAGTATTTCTGCCGCTAGCTCGTTGTCCAGCTTATCGAGGTTTGGCAGGGTTGGATTTAGAACATTCAGCACCTCGCTGAATTTTCGCTGAAAACGGTACGCGTTGGCCAGCGCCATGCGAGCCCTAATTTCAATTACAGCATCGTTTTCTGCTTCAGCAATCTCTATCGCTTCGAGTGCATACTTCTGGGCTAGTTTTGGATTCTGCTGCGAATAGTACTGTGAGAGTTTAACTAGGTTCTCAACTTTTTGTTTCCCCGATAGATGCTTGGTGGAGCTAACTATAGAATCGATATTCTGCTGCGCATTACCTGGAAAGTTAAAAACAGCAATTAGAAACGGAACGCTTACCGTTACAGCTTTTAAAAAAAATCTATGGGCGAATGCAGGCTTCAAAGTAAAACCATTTGGGGTTGGTTGTAAAATTAGCAAAATTATGTTTTACAAGGTTGAATTTTGTTTCAAAATAGGGGGAAACCCCTATATGCAAACAAGTACATCCTTTTATTATTGCGGTTCAAAATGTTAAACCTAAATCTGAGGTAGTATGAAGAAAATTTTTACAACTCTTTTAGCTGTTTTTTTCTCTGTCTTTGCTTTCTCACAAAGCTACATTGAAATTGGAGATGGAACGGCAAGTTCATCATTCCCCTACAATGCATGGAATTATACTTGGTCAAAGGCACTTTATAAAGCCGACCAAATGCAGGGTAGTAAAACAATTACTAAAATCGCCATTGATTATAAAAGTGGCAGCGAAAAAACGTTGAACAACCAAAAAATCTATTTAAAAAACTCGGATTTAACAGCCCTAGACGGAGCATATGAGGATGCTGTTTCCAGTGGGTACACCCCGGTTTTCGAAGGAAATATCACATTTTCTGTTGATGGCTGGAAGATAATTGACTTATCGCAAGGGTTTGAATATGATGGTACTAAAAGTTTAATTGTGCTATGGGAAAACAGAAACGGTTCGAGTCCATACGCAAGTTTCAATGCAACCGAAACAACCGAAAACGTAATAAAGGTAAGTGGAAGTGATACTGGGTTTCCAACAGTTTCAGGATTCGACCCATACCCAAAAGCTCTTCCCAATATTCGCTTCTACTACGATGCCGGTTCGGCCCCCGAAACTCCTGGCAACGAAATACCCGCTAGCAACGCAACCAAGGTTAATATCGATTCCGATTTGTCGTTCGATATTGGAGCAAACACAACTTCTTACAATTTATACCTAAGCACCGATGAGGGGCTCGTAACTTCCCTTGATGCCAGCGTTAAGGTTGTTGCCGATGCTGCAGTTGGTGCTGCCGGAACGTTTTCCTTTTCACCCGCTCAACCTCTGATGTCGAAAACCGAATACTTCTGGAGGGTTGTGGCTAAGAACGCTACTGACGAAACCAACTCACCCGTTTTTTCTTTCGAAACCGAAAGGGTTATAGCAACATTCCCATATAACCAAGGGTTCGAGGATGATGAGATTTGGACTGAAGGGTGGTACGGCGACATGACCAAAACCGACTGGTTCTACACAAGTATTGTTGGAAGCTGGAATAAGTACGAAAGCGAAACCGATCCTACCAGCTCAAACTCGGGCGACTTCTCTGCCAAGTGCAATCCTTCATCAACAAGTGGTGAGTATATTCTTATGACTCCGCGTATTAACCTTCCCGAAAATTTTGAAATATCGTTCTGGTGGAAGAACACTTCGTACATAGCCGCCAAAGTAGAAGGGAAGGACAAAACCTATGTTGAGATTTCAACCGATGGTACACAAACATGGAACGAATTGGGAATAATAAATCCTGCAGAAGAATCAAATGAGTGGACAAGATCCTATTTTGATTTGTCAACTTATAGTGGTGGTAATGTGTATGTTCGCTGGCGCTATGTTTTGTCAGAGGGTCAAACCGGTATCCCTATATACCTCGACGATGTTGAGCTGGCCCTAATGGAAAACCTTCCTAAAATAAGTATTTCCCCAGCCGATTTCACATTCAGTAACCTGGCTGTAGGAGGTGAACTTTCTACTACTATTACAATCTCAAATATTGGCTCGACCGATTTGGTTATTACCGATTTAGCCGTTGATGCGCCCTTTTCCGCTGCTTACTCAGGAACGCTCGCTCCCAACGACGATGCAGATGTTGTTGTAAACTTTAACCCAACGGCTGCGGGAGCGGTTAGCAAAACGTTAACAGTGAATATTACCGGAGATTACTCTGGCGAAAATACCCTGAATCTTTCGGGAGAAGCAGAGGAGCTTACTTCAACCTTATTTCAGCCATTCGATTTATCAACCGACCTACCAGAAGGCTGGCAGGCGCTAAATAATCCTGAGCACCAGTATACCAAGGTAGGTGTTATTGCTACAAATTTTGATTCATACTCGCCTTCGAACGTTGCAAAGTTTGTTGTGTTTTCCGATAATGCGTATCCTGTGTCGCTGGTAACTCCCGGACTCGATGGTTTTGACGCCAACGAGTTGAGTTTCTTTGCCAAGGCTGGAGGCGATTACTCAGTTGACTTGGTAATTGGAACACAACTCGATCCGTATAGCACCGATTCTTTTGTTGAGGTTGACAGGGTTACGCTAACCAACGAGTACGTTCAGTATAAACCTACTATACCAACCGACAATACTCGTCCTTACGTAGTTTTCAGGCACGGCGGAAATCCGGTTGACTACTCGGTAACCTCCATTTGGCTCGACGATGTTAGCTGGCAACCTGCCGGGAATAATCCTCCAAGCCCTTCCGATCCTGTAAAACCTACCGATAGTCAGGTGAATGTGGATATAATGATGCCATTAACTTTTCAGTGGATCAAAAATGCAGGCGAACCAACAGGTTACAAGTTTTCACTTGGAACAAACGCTGAAGCAAATAACATAATTGATGGAGAGATAATTGACGGAGGTAATAATGTGATCTACACTCCCGATGTTACCTTTAACTTTGCAACAAACTATAAGTGGAAGGTTGTTCCCTACAATGCATACGGCGATGCAAGCGATTGTCCCGTTTGGTCCTTCACAACTATGAACGATCCGTTAGTTACAAGTTTGCCCTACTCGGAAAATTTCGATAATGTAACCAACGCATCAGGATTTACATATCCTCTTGGTTGGTCAATTGAGAATCCCGGAAGCGATAACATATGTTGGGATATAATATCAAATTCCGAAGTTTCAACGGGTAATGCTTACTCGGCTCCCAATGCCATGCACGTGGCATTCCACCCGTTTAATCCTAAGAACGATTACCTGTTTACTCCTCCCGTTCAGCTTGAGGCTAATCGTTCGTACGCAATCGACTTTAGGTTGCAAACCCTACAGGATATGGTAACCGGATTAGTGTATAATGAAAAAGTTAAGGTACTGGTTGGTAACAGCAATACATCGGCTGCCATGACAACCGAGATTCTCGATACCATGACAAACCAGCTTGGCTGGAAAAACCCCGAAGCTATCTTCTCTCCCGAAACCAACGGAAACTACTACTTCGCTTTTAAAGCGTATAGCGAAGCCAACCAGTATCTGCTAATAATTGATAATGTAAAAATTCAGAAATTATTCTCGGTAACTTTCAATGTTACCGATTCGTTGGGTGAAGACATTTCCGATGCGGTGCTAACTTTGAACGGAACGGCACAACCCGCTGGTAGCTACTCAGTGAACCTGCTGAAAGCCGGAAGTTACTCGTACTCAATTTCAAAGGAAGGATTTGTTACTCAGGAAGGAACCGTTGTTGTTGATGAGGATGAAACGGTTGAAATTGAACTGCTTGAAAACAGGTATCAGGTTACTTTTAATGTTGTCGATCAGGATGAAGCGCAAATTACCGATGCCATTGTTACCTTCAACGAGGTTGAAAATGCAGCTGGCGACTACTCTGTTTCCGATGTGCTAGCAGGAACGTATACATACACTGTTGAAAAGGATGGCTACATTGCTGCCACAGGGGAAGTAGAAGTTACAAACGAGGATGTGACAGTTGATGCAGAGCTGGTTCTCATTGTTCATACCGTAACATTCACTGTGCTCGATGAGTACGAGGAGCCAATTACAGATGCTGTTATCAACTTCAGCGAGGTTGAATATGAAGCGGGCGGATATGTTCTTGATAACATTGTTCCCGGAACCTACTCATACTCAGTTTTCAAGTCGGGTTACGATGTCGCCGAAGGCGAAGTTGTTGTTTCCGACGATACTGCTGTTGATGTTACCCTCTACCTCAGCAGGTTTACGGTTACTTTTACTGTAGAGGACACAGAAGGGAATGCCATTTCCGATGCCATTCTTACATTTAACGATGAGGTATTTGAAGCTGGCGTTTACGAGATCCCCGAAGTTTTAGCCGATACCTACAGCTACTCTGTGGCTAAGGAGGGGTACTCCTCTTTCTTCGGTGAAGTTACTGTTACCGATTCCGATGTTACTGTTAACGTGGAGTTGGAACCCCATCAGGTTTATACAGTTACTTTTGTTGTGGTTGATGCGGAAAGCAGCCCTATTACTGATGCAACAGTTACTTTCAATACCGTTGAACTCGAGCCGGGCGATTATGTAATTTCCGATTTGGAGTCGGGTAACTACAACTATTCCGTTGTTAGGGAGGGTTACGAAACTGTTAATGGTAACGTAATTGTGAACGATGATATTACTGTCAACATAACCCTTCAGGTGCCGGTTTACGAGTACACTGTTACCTTCACAGTAACCGATTCCGATGAGCAACCTGTGGCTGGTGCAACAATTACTTTCACCGAGGTTGATGATGAAATTACAACCAACGCTGAGGGAATCGCAACCATCAGCCTCGAGAATGGCGACTATAATTATACTGTAAACCTCGACGGCTACGCCGAGCATTCCGGGTCTGTAACCGTAAACTCTGAGGATGTTGATGTAGCTATTCAGATGCAAACAGTTGGAATTTTTGAGAATTCGGTTCTTCCTCTTTCTGTATGTCCAAACCCAGCAACCAATTTGGTTTGGGTTACAGTTCCTGAGGGGGTAACCGGAGAGTTTAGCCTTACAATAATTAGTATTACAGGCAGGATTATTGATAGTTTTGTAGCAGCAAATAGCATTCAGGTAAACCTTGATAAGTACCCTAAAGGAACATACATTGTTTGTTTGAAGAGCGTTAACCATTTTGCCACAGCAAAACTTATAGTTCAGTAAACTATCACATTTATTTTATAGAAACAGATTTAGGATATGCCGGGGGTTCTGAAGCCCCTGGCATTTTTAATTTCTTTTCAAAGAAATGTTCATTTCTCAGTAAGTTACATTTTCGTTATCTTTCAGCAATATTTTTGTAAAGTGAACAGCGCAACTCAAAATATCGATAGTCAGTTGGTAACGCTTCTAAAACAGGGCGATGCCGATGCTTTCGAGAAGGTATTCTACGGATTTTCCGATAGGCTCTACTACTTTGCCATGCGCTACCTTCGGAGTCAGCACGATGCCGAAGAGATAGTTCAGGATGTGTTTGTGAAGCTTTGGGAAAACCGCGAAAATTTGAACGAGAACCTCTCGTTCAGCGGTTACCTGTTTACCATTGCCCGTAACACAATATTTAACCAGAACAGGAAGAAGGTAAACGAGCAGGCTTACCATGAGTACGTAAGAGGGTTTCTGGAGAATACCACCAGTAAAACCGAGGACGATTTAATATACTCCGACATTAAGTCGATGATTGACAAGGTAGTTGAGGAGTTACCTCCTCAACGTAAACTTATTTATAAGCTTAGCAGAGAGTCGGGTCTTTCGTACCGCGAAATTGCCGAACAGCTAAACCTCTCCGAACGAACGGTTGAGGCGCATATTCGGTTGGCGCTAAAAACGCTCACCCAGGTTATCGACAATAATTTTATTCTCCCAATTATGCTAATAACTATTGCTACGAAAGGTTTTTAATCCGTTGGCAAATGTATGCAATTATCGATATTGAAACTACAGGTGGAAGCGCGCAGCGCGATAGGATAACCGAAATCGCCATCCTAATTCACAATGGTGAGCGCGTTGTTGATGAGTTTACATCTCTTGTAAACCCAGAAGTTTATATTCCACCGTATATCACCCGTTTAACAGGCATTACAAACGAAATGGTTGACAGCGCACCCCGTTTCTACGAAATTGCAAGAAAAATAGTAGAAATTACCGAGGGGACAGTGTTCGTGGCTCACAACGTTCAGTTCGATTACCGTTTCGTTCAGGCTGAATTTAAGCGCCTTGGTTTCGATTACGAGCGCGAAACGCTTTGCACGGTTAAGTTGTCAAGAAAAAATTTGCCAGGGTTTAGCTCATATAGCCTTGGCGTGCTTTGTCAGAATCTTGGGATTGAAATAACCGACAGGCACAGGGCAGCCGGCGATGCATGGGCTACATCGAAGGTTTTCGATATGATAATATCGAAGAATCCCGATTCGGTTGTACCAACCGAAATTGCGAAAGCTACCCTAAGCGGACTCCATCCAAACCTTGACCCGAAGAGAATTCGAAGTTTGCCCGAGAGGGTTGGCGTTTACTTCTTCTACAGCTCCGAGGGGAGGTTGCTTTACGTTGGGAAAAGTAATAACATTCGCAAACGGGTTCTGCAGCACTTATCGGGCTCTGGAACTAAACGTGCTCTCGAAATGCGCTCACAGGTGGCCGATATCGATTTTGAGCTAACCGGTAGCGAGCTGATTGCTCTAATTCTTGAGGCCGACCAAATAAAGGAGAACCTTCCTGTGTTTAATAAGCGTAGTCGCAGAAAAGTGGAGCAATTAGGTATTTTTGCTAATACAGATGATTACGGTTACATCAACCTTGGCATTTCAAAAACTTCATCGAACCCGAATAGTCCATTAGCTAGTTTTCCCAATGTAACCGCTGCCCAGAATTTCATGTACTCGCTGGTGGAACGTTTTAACCTTTGTCAAAAACTTTGCGGGCTGTACTCCTCAAACAGCGCTTGTTTTCACTACCAAATAGGCCAGTGTAAGGGTGCTTGCGTGGGTGTTGAACCTGCTGATTCATACAATTCCCGTGCACAAAAAGCAATTAGTAGCATGGGGCTCGACAGCAGAAGTATTTTGCTTATCGATGAGGGGAGAAGGGAAGAAGAAAAATCGTTCGTGAAGGTAATAAATGGGAAAGTTGAGGGCTACGGTTACTTCGAACCCGAATACGTTGGTTCCAACCTTTCGCTAATTTTCGAATCATTGAAACCTTGTGGAAACCATAAGGAGGCTACAATTGCCGTTCGTAGCTTTTTGGCCAAGGCCAAGAGGGGACAGGTAGTTAACCTTTAGTTAGCTAATGCCCGGAATTGTTATTCCCTGAAGGGTTCGGTACATTTCAAGCGCGTACACATCGGTCATGCCTGATACGAAATCCAATGCCGACATTAGTTTTGTGTACTTATCCTCCGAAGGTGTTACGTACTGTTTTGGAATTAACCGAAGCACCTTTTTAGAGTAGTTGTTTTCGGGTTTCAGCAGTGCGTTGCTAATTCGTTCAAGAAGAAAACCAAGGATTTGGAAGCCTGCCAGCTCAATTTCAACAACCGCTTTATGGTTGTAAACTCTTTTTATTGAAACGTCTTTCACTATACTAAGCGCCTCGGAACCGGTTTCGTCGAGTTGGCTCATTAGCGAAGGAACAAATTCACCCCTCATAATTTTTTGGTAGCTATTCGTGAACGCAATGCTACAGTCGTGAATTAGTTTACCGATGGTAACTGCCCTAAGGAATGCAATTTGCTCGTTTGTGTCAGTAACGGTTTTTAGGGTTTGCTCAATTCTCTTTAGCTGGGCTTTGTCATTGTTTGAATCGAAAAAGTTTTTGAACAGCGCTGAAACAATTTCTGTCGACAGAATACCCAGCTTATGGGCATCTTCAATGTCCATTATTTGGTAGCAAATATCGTCGGCAGCTTCCACAAGGTAAACCAAGGGATGACGAGCAAAAGCCAGTGGATTGTTGCTGAGGGCAGGAATCCCCATTTCTGAAGCCATCTCTGTGTACATTTTGGTTTCGGAGAGGAAGAAGCCAAACTTCTTTGAATTGGGCTTGTTCGAAACCCAAGGGTACTTAACTATGGAACTTAATGCTGGATAACTAAGTCTGAATCCGCCTGCTCGTTTTCCTTCCTGCTGCTGGGTTAATAGTCGTAGAGCGTTGGCATTCCCTTCAAACTGAGTTAAGTCGTTCCACTGCTGTTCGTTAAGCCCCTCCTTTAACGAATTTTCATTTTCACGAAAGAACGTACGGATAGAGTCCTCTCCGCTATGTCCGAATGG
>ERZ795057.813-NODE-813-length-30397-cov-19.492914_pt1 | contig 30397 bp, 27 predicted proteins | sample MGYA00375141_ERZ795057 | MGnify/ENA primary metagenome ERZ795057 (study PRJEB30186, sample SAMN05720163) | activated sludge metagenome | isolation source: Anaerobic digester | place: Hong Kong | collected 2015-01-26 ...
TTGGATTCAGAGCTTTTTGCTTTGAGTTTAGAGTAATTTGCTTTAAACTCAGAGTAATTTGCTTTAAACTCAGAGTAATTTGCTTTGAATTCAAAGATATTTGCTTTAAACTCAAAGATATTTGCTTTAAACTCAGAGTTATTTACTTTGAATTCAGAGTTATTTGCTTTAAACTCAAAGCTATTTGCTTTGAACTCAAAGCTATTTGCTTTGAACTCAGAGATATTTACTTTGAACTCAGAGATATTTACTTTGAATTCAAAGCTATTTGCTTTAAACTCAGAGTTATCTGCTTTCCCCTTTTTGTAAAAAAAATTTTACATCCCCTTAACTCTTATCTCTTGACAGAAAAAAATATTACCCCCGGTATTTATCAAATTCCACATCCCATTAGTCCCTCTTCCTAAGGGGGTGCCCGGCAGGGCGGGGGATCAATAACAGGAGAATTCAATGATAAGAATAAACGAAAACTATTTAAAGCTTAAATCATCATATCTCTTTTCAGAGATTTCAAAACGGGTTTCATCTTTCCAGCAGGCAAATCCTGACGCGAAAGTAATACGCATGGGTATAGGGGACGTTACTCAGCCGCTCCCCCCTGCGATTATCGAGGCATTCCACAAGGGCGTTGATGAGATGGCAGATATGAGCACATTCAGGGGGTACGGCCCTGAGCAGGGGTACGATTTCCTTCGCGAGAAGGTTGCTGAATTTGATTACCGTGCGCGCGGAGCTGAAGTTGATGCTGACGAGGTTTTCATCAGTGACGGAGCAAAATGCGATACAGGGAACATTCAGGAAATATTCGCAACAGATGTGACTATCGCAATCCCTGACCCGGTTTACCCGGTGTACGTTGATACAAACGTAATGGCAGGGCGTACAGGGGACAATATAAACGGCCGCTACCAGAAACTTGTTTACATGGACTGCACAGCGGACAACGGCTTTGTCCCTGAATTTCCGAAAGAGAAGGTTGACCTTATATACCTCTGCTACCCGAACAATCCAACAGGCGCCACAATCACAAAGGATCAGCTTAAGAGATGGGTCGACTTTGCGCGCGAGAATAAAGCACTCATCCTTTACGATGCGGCATATGAAGCCTTTGTCAGAGACGCTTCACTCCCCAGGTCAATATTTGAAATTGACGGAGCGCGAGAGGTTGCCATAGAATTCCGCAGCTACTCAAAAACAGCGGGCTTCACAGGTACACGCTGCGCCTTTACAGTAATCCCGAAGGAGTGCATGGGATATGACAGCGCCGGGAATAAACACTCTCTCCATTCCATGTGGAACAGACGGCACACAACAAAATTCAACGGAGTATCATACCCGGTACAGAAGGCCACTGAAGCGGTCTACTCCGCCGAAGGGGAGAAGCAGGTTAAAGCAATAATTGACGGCTACCTTGAAAACGCGAAGATCATAAGGGAGAAGATGACATCCTACGGCTACTCATGCACCGGCGGCGAGAACTCCCCGTATATATGGGTCAATGCGAAGAAAAACTCCTGGGAGTTCTTCGATATGCTCCTTAACAAATGCCAGGTTGTAACAACACCGGGTGAAGGTTTCGGCAAGTGCGGAGAAGGCTACATCCGTATAAGCGCCTTCAACAGCAGGGAGAATGTTATCAATGCAATGGAGAGGATAGCGAAACTGTAATTGCACGCCGGAGAAAAATCTATGAATAATGACACAGTAAAAAAGATTCTCACTTACCAGAAGAATGAGATCACGGAACATATTCTTTACGGAGCCCTTGCAAAAAGGGCAAAGGGGAAGAACGCTGCAATACTTCAGAAGATCTCTGAAGATGAGCTAAAGCATTATAAGTTCTTTAAAAAGATCACGGGAAAAGACACAAGGCCGGACTGGATTAAAATCTACTTCTACAGGTTTGTTTCAAGGATTTTCGGTTTCACCTTCACCATAAAAATGATGTCTAACGGGGAGGAGCAGGCGGAACATAACTACGAAGAGGTTGAAGACAAAGTTCCCGGCATTCAGAAGATCATCCGTGAGGAGGTGAAGCACGAAGAGTCCCTTATGGGACAGCTTGAAGAGGGTGTGCTTAACCACATGAGCTCCATGGTGCTGGCAATCAATAATTCGATTCAGGAGATCACAGGTATTGTTGTGGGCCTCACATTTGCCATTGCTGATACACTGATGATCGGTAAAACCGCGCTTATAAGCGGTATTGCCGCCACTCTTGCCATGGTTGCATCAGAATATCTTTCACAGAAGGCGGACAGTGAGGATGGCAGCTCGCCGGTACAGGCAGCGGTTTACACAGGGATAATTTACCTTGCTGTTGTTGCTTTCCTTGTGAGCCCGTTTTTTATATTCACACACCACTACACGGCACTTGCTGCGGCCATTGCGGCAGTTGTTGTTATTGTTTCTGTTTTCACATTCTTCATGTCTGTGGTGAAGGGGCTCAATTACACAAAGGCCCTTGCGGAGGTTTCAATTATAACAGCAGGAGTTGTTACACTCTCCTTCTTTATAGGGATGGCGATGAAGATGATCTTCGGGTGAGATATACGGAGGGGGGAGCCTGCAGCTCAGCTCCAGGCTTCGATCTTCTTATTCGATTTCTTTGCTGCAAGTATTGAAGCTATAGTCTCAGCAAGTTCACTGTTTTCCATATTATCAAGGACATCGGGAATCATCTTTTCCACAGCAAGGTTTGCATCGGCCGGGCCGTTTGCCATCCTTACAGTGTAGCGCCTTGTCAGATATGACGGCGAAACTGCCTGTTCCTCGCTCTCCCATAAACGGGGTTCCACAAGCCCTGTACCGCTTTTCCATTCAACAGATCCGAAATGGTATGAAGAAAGAAATATCTCCTTCACCGTGCTGTTTTTTCTAAGAGTCACCACAAGCGAACGCTCCACAAAGTCGGTCCTGAGATAAGAAGTAAAATAAAGCTTCCTTTCTTTACCATTTTCAGTAATCTTTTCAAATACCAGCTTCCCCATAAATCATACTCCTGTTTTTATTGAGACTTATAAAGTGGTCACTACTAAAGAACATAATCCTGAAAATTTCAATTAAATAATTTGCAGGTTAAGGCACCCGCACCACTCTCTTATATTGCTTGACAGTTGCCAATAATGATATTATCAATATTTTTTAATCAATGAGCAGACGTATAGACTGTTATTCAGGCGGAGAAATAAAACTGTGCATGAAAAAATAATGATAAAAAGCGGGATTCTGCTGCAGAGGTTTATACCTGTATCTTTCATGCTGGTTATCCTGTCATGTGCTACTTTAACAGAATCTCCAGATGAATCTCCTGCTGAAAGGATTCGTGCAGAAAACAGAATAATGAAGCAGAACCTTACTCTTGCACTGAGGGAAAACAGTGTACTCAAAGATGAAAACAGCGGAATAAAAGAAGAGAACAGCAACCTGAAATCCCGTGTAAAACTCCTTGAATCAGAGATCATATCCCTGAACAAAAAACATTCCGAAGATATAACCCTGCTTAAAGAAAAATATGATAACCTGAACAGAAAGAATGAGATATTAGAGAAGGAGAGCTCTGATAAAATCCGTCAGCTTACAGCGGTAAATAAAGCCCTTGAAGAGAAACTCTCTTCAGAGATTGACCGCCTCACAATGGAGAACAGGAAACGTGAAGAGGCTTTCAATAAAGAAAGGCTTGAAATGGAAACTGCTTTTGCAGGCAAAGAACTTGAATACAGGAAGGAAATTACCGCGCTGAAAAAAGATATACTGGCAGCAAACACGGAACTGGAATCCATGAAGGCCGCTCTCGCGGAAACTGAAGTAAAACTTAAAACCGTTAATGCCGATATGGAATCCGTTAAATCCAAATTAGACACAACAGAGGCAAAGCTGAAAATTGCCGACTCCGAAATTGCCTCAAAAAACAAAATTATTGAAACCCTTAACTCATCCGGCAGATCTCCATCAATTCAGAATACCAAACCTGTTCAATAAGCGAAGACCGATGAATACATTATATAACAGGAAAATCCGCAACCTGTTTTGCCTGTCAGCAGGGTTTATAACTGCAGCGATTATTCTTTTTATGCCAACGGGTGCCATCGGTGGTACAAAATTTTCCCTTATCCTGACATCAAATCTCCAGGGGAGATTTACACCTGTAATCGAGTCACAGGATGAGAAAGATCCCATGCTTCTTCTCGCGCAGTCAATTACAGCTGAACGCGGCAGGTCGCCATTTGATCTCTACCTGGATCTTGGAAACTCTTTCTACCCCGGCCCTGTTTCAAAATACAGTTACGGCTCTGTAATGATGGATTTCTTCACATACTTCAACTGCGCGGCTACTCTTGTTTCTTCACGTGATATAAGTATAGGTCTTTCAAATCTTGAGTTTCTTGCAAAAGGGAGAGAGACAAAGCTGCTATCTATTAATATTACCCGTGACAATACACCTGTCTTTAATCCATGGATGATAATTAACCACGGCAGCAGAAAGATCGGCTTCATTGGAATTACTTCCTCAGAAAGCCTCTTCGATATAGCTGATAAAAAAATGTTTAAAATATACTTTAACGAAAACGTTGCTATAATAAAGGAGACCGCGGCAAAACTTAAAGAAGAGGGGTGCACTGATATAATACTTCTTTCAGGGCTGACCTACAGAAAAAATCTCGGACTTATGCAGGAAATTACTGAAGCTGACCTTCTCATAAGCGGCGGTGATTCATCAGGAAAACTTTTCAATGTCCCTTTAACACGTGCCGAACTGCAGGGAGGGAGATCCATCGTAAACCTTTCTGAAAGTGAAGGTTATTACAGGGTTGAGCTGGACCTTGCTGAAAGAATATCAGTAACCTCAATTGATTTCCGCAAATCAGAATATAACAGAATATCTGATAAAGGGTACAACGAATTCAGAAAGAGGCTGACCATCTGGAAACAAAAATTTGCGGATGAAGCTAACCGGGTTATAGCTGAAGGGTTCCCCCCTGCCGCAATCACTGATGAATCCGCGGCAGAGATTTTACGGCACAGGCACAGAACTGAAGTCGCAATAATAGATAAATACACCGTTTTCCCACAGGCCTTATACGGCACAGTTTATTCGTCTACTATATCAGGGATTGTAAATAACGATTACCCTCTTTTCAAATACAGACTCACCGGGTCAGAACTTAAAAAAGTTTCAGCAGAGGGGGAGGATTTTGTAATTACAGGGATACATGAGGGGAAAGTACAGAATTACCCCATTGCGGATTCAAGGAGATACACTGTATGCTCAACCCAGTCAGCTTATGACAGGGTATGCAGGCTTCTCAGGAAAAATATCCCTTATGATAATACATGGAAAACAATAGAGGAGGAGTTTGAGGATGATATTTCATCGGAGAGAATAATCGCTTCAGACAGCTTTGACTACCTGGAAAGGAGGTTCCGGGTTCTTATAGATATTTCTCTCTCAAATTTTTATGACAAGTCTGATGTTTTACGCGATGAAACAATCGAAACACCTCCGGGTAAACCTTCGGAAAACTACACCAGGTGGGGGATGGAGGATACGCTCAACATCACAATATACAACAGGTACCATCACCTCGTACTTACACCATATATTTATTTTATAAAACAGGATGACCAATACCTGCAGAATCTGCTCAGGGGGACGCTGTTATATACATATAACCTTAACGCTTTTTTAAAACCTTATCATAAATCTCAGATTGACACTGTACTGGTTGCGGATAAGGAGAATGAAGAGGGACCACGGCCTATGCTTGCCAGGGAGACTGTGGGGGCCTCTTTTTTTTCAGAGCGGATTTCAGGAAAGATCGGTTCCGGTTTTGAGAAGCAGATACAGGATCCTGAAGAACCTGCACTATACGGTATTGAGGCTATAATTGACGCCAGCTTCCCTATTACTGATTATCTCAAATATATTTTTAAACTCGATTCATTTATCTCATCTGAAAAAGGGGATTCACAGACATTGAAGGCACGCACCGAAATTACAAATACTCTTTCACTCAGTATTAATTCAATACTCGGTGTTTCGGTAAAGCATAAATGGTTCAAGCTCTATTCAAAAGAGATCGAGGAGTCATACAGGTATTCCCAGATGCTCCTCTCAGTCGATCTCAAAACGGACTTTAAACTGTTTTAGGCCTTGCTCCTCTCCCTCAGCATGAATCCCTTCTTCTGAAGATAATCATAACGCACGTTATGGCCCGGCTGATACACCATTGCCATTATGGAATCCTGCCCCTCTTTTATTGATGAATACTCCGCGAAGTCCAGAGTTCTTATTATAGCTTCAAGGACCCGCAGGGCCCCGGAATGGTCACAGAGCACCACCCTCTTCCCGAGATTATTTCTGAAGAGTTCAACAAAAGAATGGGCGATTCTCCAGTCAGCTTCTATGAGAGTTTCACCTTCCGGAAAATGATAGAACCTGTTTTTAAAAAGTTCCTTTGCCGCCTTTTTCTTCTCATCATCGGTGCCCTTCATACCCGGGCCGTGAACTTCAAGCATCTTTTTGTAGATATCGTTCTTCAGTTTATGCGTTAGCGAACCGTATTTCTGCGAGTTTAGTCCATAGAATGGAGTAAAATGAATATTGGTAATACCTGCCTCCCCGAGAAAACATCGGGCTGTTTCTTCAGTGTTTTCACTTTCACTGCCGAATACCTCAACCGGAACCCCTTCCTTCCATAAAGGGTATCCCTTTTCTTTAAGAAGATCAGCAAGCACTTTGAAATCCCTTCCCAGCTCTTTTGCTGTATCTATACCGGCAGGTTTAAGCATGTTGCCCATTGAACCGGATATCCTTTTATTATCTTTCCAGTGATCCCATACCCCGGAACCAACGAACTCAGGATTGTCCCCGCCGGATTCATGTATAGATTTCCCGTGCCTTATTGTAATCATCTGCGCCTGGTTCAGCGGAACATATGACTCGGGATAGATCGGCACACCCTTCCCGTTATTCAGCCACACAATCCCCTCACGATAGAGAAGGCCGCTCCCATCATCAAGAATTCTTCCGCTGGTTCGCATCTCTCCGCCGGGATTGATCTGCATATCCTCTATAGCAAGCACAAGCTTTGTCCTGTACCTTGTATGCCTTGCACCGAATGCAGGTATATTCTTTGCAACAAGTATATCGTTAAATCTTGATATTGAAAACTTCTGGTGCAGAAGACGCTTAAAACTGTCATTGTCCAGCAGCCCGTTCCATGCGAGATAGAAAAGATGCGGGTCTGCACCGGGGACGTTATTCTGTATGAACTCAAACTTATATTTGATATAATCCTCGGGGGATACATCACTCTCAAGTGCAAGTATGAAGAAGTATAATTTCTTTCCCAGTATCTTCAGATTATTTAAAAATTCTTCAGTAACATCATCCGGTGAAATTGATATCCTGTCATTGTAAATCGACTGGAGAAATCTTATACTATCCTTAATTTTATCAACCCTGTAGGAGTTGTGGAACTCCGCATGCTCCCGGGTCAATCCTGTTTCAAAATGACTTTCGGCTGTTATATTATCCTTAACCCCCATAAATATCCTCCTTAAATTTTTCCTTATAAATAAAGACAGAGTGCTGTAAAATAATTCAGGTTAATGCATAACGCAGACTTAAAATAATAAAGAGATTCGCCGAAGTCAAATAAATACAATTAATTAACGGATTTAAAAAAAATTCTCCGGATTTGATTTTTTCCCGGATTATAATTACCATGGGTATAATAATAACTCTGGAGGTTTTAATATGGATAGCGGCGGAAGTTTTTTAGGCACTCTTATTTATCTTGCCATCATTATTGCGATGATTGCAGGCATGTGGAAAGTTTTTGAAAAGGCGGGACAGCCGGGATGGGCTGCAATCATTCCTATCTACAATCTTATTGTTCTTCTTCAAATTGTCGGGAAACCTATCTGGTGGATAGTGCTTTTCCTTATACCACTTGTAAACATAGTGGCATTAATTCTTGTGGGGATGGAACTCGCTGTATGTTTCGGAAAGAGCAAAGGATGGGGGTTTGCGCTCCTTGTGCTTTTCCCCTTTGCAGGATACCCGATGCTCGGCTTCGGAGATGCGGCATATTCCAGGCCGGCAGGAGCATAACCGGATAAGTGATGTCATTTCTCAGGCAGGGATGACATCACATTTTCCAATGCCTCTCAGATAGTTTAAGAAAGAGACAACTCTATCTGTTATACATTACAAATCTTCCGGGAGTGGTTCCGGTAATTCGTTTAAAAAACCTGGTGTAATGGCTCTGATCCGCAAACCCGGATTCAGCCGATACATAAGCGATTGAGAAACCTTCAAGGAGAAGTCTTTTGGAAAACTCTATCCTTCTGTGTATCTGATACGCATGCGGGGACATCCCTGTTTCTTCAGTAAAAATCCTGTTCAGATGAAACGGGCTCACCCCGGTGAGATCGGAGAGTTCATCAAGTGAAATCTGCTCTCTGAAATTATTATCAATATACTCCTTTGCAGGTTTAGCACTGATGCTGAATTTATTCCCCTCTGCCGGAAAACCGCATGTGGAATGGTATCTCACCAGATACTCGAGAAAAGAAAACAGAACTGATCCTGATTCAAGGATTGAATCAGGATCATCCAGTACATTAATAAGCTCATTAAATCTTCTGACAGAATCGCGATCCTTTTTAATAAAGTTTGAAAAAACGAGATTTAATCCGCTGCCGTAAATATCAGCTGCAACTGTTTCCAGAATATCATGCGGAATAATCAGAACCCTGTATGAATGCGGTTTCCCTCCGGAAGCCTGAAGTGAATGCGGTTCACCGGAGTTTATAATAAAAATATCTCCGGATGACAGAGTATAATTACTGCCGGCAATTGTCATATTCCTTTTACCGGCAGTTATCAGCCCTGCAATGCAGTCATCATGTACATGTTTCGGGAAGTCATTGAGGATATCAGTGCCTGTCACCATCCTCATGCTGCTGATCCCGGGAATCTGTTTAATTATTAAGGATTCAGTTCCTATGACATTCACCTAAATAAGAGCCGGTAAAAACTTTGCCAGGATATAAAGTCCCCTGTCACCAGCCTCAACCCTGTGATTTATATTGTCCGGGATACACGCCATAACTCCTGCATTGTACGGCAGAGAATCTTCTCCCACTGTGCAGACTCCGCTTCCCTCAACAACTTCATGAAGCTCCATCTTCCCGTCATGCATATGGTTTCCGATCTCACACCCCGGATCTATCCTGACGAGATGACAGCTGAGCCTTCCGTCAGTATCGCTGCCGCACACAATGTTTTTCATACTGACCCCGCGGAAAGACGGGTGCGGGTTCCATGGTAAAGATTCAATATCAGTACCTTTTTCACCTTTGAATAATTTCCCCTTACTGAAAATTAAACTGTTCTCCATAATTTTCCTCCTTAAAAATTCCTTATAATGCTTATTATTAAGAAGGAATAAAAATTCTGTATTGTATAATCTTGCTATAATTAAGTAATTAAGTCAGGCGTATTTTATCCCTTTCATAAACGGGCAGATTGTTCTGCACTTCCAGCAGGTATACACAGGGTTACCTTTCACAGTGGTACTCTCAGAATTCATCCTGCATTTTTTCTGGTCAACACCGGATTCTGATATCGCTCCAGCAGGGCAGTTTTTTATGCAGAGATTACAACTGTCACGGCAGAAGCTGTATTCCGCTATGGGATCACTTTCAAGAACAGCATCAGTGAGAACAAGCCCGAGCTTAAGGAGATTCCCGAACCTGTTGTTTGTCAGTATTTTGTTCCTTCCTATGACTCCAAGCCCCGCAAGAACAGCTGAATGCTTAAGAGAGAGCAGCCCCCTCCCCTCCATCTTTTCGCTGTTCCAGTATTCATAAGGTTCAGATGGTACCGGAACAGCAGTTACACCGCTGTCTTCAAGTTTCAAAGTAAGTTCATATGTTATCCGGAAGATCTCCTTCATCGCAATATCATCAGCAAATGTATATGGTATGCGGCTCTGTGACTCAAACACACCGGCGGGGATTCTCCGGGCAATAACAATTACAGATCTTGTCGCATTAAAAATATCTGACGGATGGAACCCCTCAGGCGCTCCGGAGAATCTTCCCACATGAGCAATCCCGCAAAGGTCAGCACCTGTTTCGAATGCGAGACGTTTTACCTCCGCTGATGTGAGAACAGTATCATCTGACTGTTTATTCATGAATCGACCTCTTCAATAATTGAATTACCCGACGAGAGGTCTCCGGATGTCCATTGCCATTCTTCGTGCAGTCTTATTCTTCCGTTACCCAGAATTTCCGGCCTGGAAGAACACTTCCCTGTCATAATAATACCATCCGCATTGATATGCTGATATCTCATATCAAGATTCCCGGCTTCGTCAACTTTAGCAATCAGGCTTCCTGCAGTGATAGCACCTCCGGAATATTCACCTGTTACTATATCCCCTTTATGCCTGTAATGGAAAAGTGTATCCCCGCTGACCTCACCTGTCTCACTATTTATTACAGGCCTGAATTTTCTGTTATCATAGTTTAACGGCATAGAGTATCTCCTCGCTGATTTGACTCAGTGATAAAAGAATGTTTATGAAATGCAAGATTTTTATTGACCCGGAACGTTCTTAATCAATGATCTGAGCTTTCCGGTAAGAACATCAAGTTTATATGGTTTCTGCAGGAATCCAGCAAGTGTTTCCCCTGCGAATGACCTCGTCGCATCATCCTCGCTGTAACCGCTGCAGAGAATGACCGGGACATCGGGGTTAATTTTTTTCATTTCATGAAAAGCGGTGACGCCATCCATCTTCGGCATACTTAGGTCAAGGAGCACTCCGGCAAGTCTGTCCGACTCTTTCCTGAAAATTTCTACAGCTTTAAGACCGTCCTCTGCGCCTATTGCTTTAAAACCGGCAATGCCGACAAACTCCATGCAAAGATCTCTTACAACATCCTCATCGTCAACCACAAGAACAACACCATTAGTCTGTTCAGACTTTGATGATTCGTGAGAATATAAGACTCTCCGCTGTTTTGCATCATCTGCATCTCCAGGAGCGGGAAAGATAATCCTCGCTTTAGTCCCGGAGTTTTTTACGCTTTCAATAATTACAGCTCCACCATGCCCCCGCATAATCCCCTGGACAGCAGGTAAACCGAGTCCCCGCCCTGTCTGCTTTGTGGAAAAAAACGGCTCAAATATTTTTTTCCTGACCTCTTCATCCATGCCGTATCCGTTATCAGAAATATCAATGCAGACATAATTCCCCGGTTTAAGATCAGAATTGAGCCGTTTACGCGCGAGGTAATCCGCAGAAACAAACTCCTCCCCTGCTGTAATAATAATTTCTCCCTGTTTATCTCCCATTGCCTCAGCAGAGTTTGTAACAAGGTTCATAATCACCTGCTGAAACTGGCTCGAATCAGCCATAATAACAGGTGTTTTATCTGAAATTTCAGTTTTAATCATTATAGAATGCGGTACTGTAGATCTCAGAATATCCATCATCCCCTTCAGGAGAGCTGCCGGCTGAACCTGTGTCATTACAAAATGCCCTTTCCCGGAATAGGCAAGCATCTTCCCTGTTATATCAGAAGCCCTGTGTGAGGCGTTCATTGCTCTTTTGAGGTTTTTATATACCTGTGTATCAGGCTTCATATCCAGCATGGCCAGCTCGATACTCCCCATGATCCCCATAAGAAGATTATTAAAATCATGGGCAATCCCGCCGGCCATAATCCCCAAGCTCTCCATCTTCTGCGCATAAAGCAGACGCCTCTCCATCTGAAGCCTCTCTTCCGCGGCAAAGACCCTGTCTGAGATATCCTTCATCGCGCCCAACATCCTTGCCGGCCTGCCGGATTCATCATAAATACATCCGCCGCTCTCCTCAATATACATGTAAGTGCCGTCTGACTCCATGAATGCATATTCCACAGAAAAAACTAATTTTTCTTTTATTGCATTGTCAATCTCTGCTAAAATCCTTTCTACATCATCAGGATGGATGCGGCCCCTCCATCCCTCTATACCCATATATTCCAGTTCCTTTATTGAAAATCCCGTCATCTCATCTGCATGGCCGGCCCACCGGGTCCCGCCCCTCAATAAATCCCGGTCATAAATAATTTCTCCTGTAAAGTCAGCAAGCATCCGGTAGCGTTCTTCACTCAACCTCAATGCATCTTCCGCCTTCTTCCTGTCAGTTACATCTATCAATGTCCCATGATAATAGAGCGGTTCACCCTTCTCATCGCGTACAACCACTGAATTAACAGAACCCCAGAAGCTCTCTCCGTTTCTTTTACGGAATTCGAAGACAGCATTCCGTACAAACCCGTTCTCACTCAGATGTTTATTGAGGAGCAGTCTCTCTTCCGGGTTCACATAAAGCTGCACGCCAATATTATTCACCTCGGATATCATCTGTTCCGGAGTATCAAAACCCGCCATTTCAGCGAACGTGCGGTTTACCATCCTGTATCTCCCCTCTGGAAGACTCTGGTATATACCCACAGTGGCATCTTCAAAGATCTCCCTGTATCTTGCCTCACTCTCTTTTAACGACTCCTCGGCCCTTCTCCTCTCGGTAACATCAAGAAGAACACCATTAAATACTATTTCCTCCTCTAAACAATCCGGTTGTGATATCCCGTGAATAAACCTCTCCTCTCCGGAAGGAGTTATAATCCTGCCATCATACTCCCATCTTTTGCAGTCCCGGACCGCCTCAGTAATTGAGCGGATAAATGCCTCTCGCTCTTCCGGCGGTATCTGCTGAACTATTTCAGGAAACAGACTATCAGGCTCCCCTGCAATTCCAAGAATTTCCATTGTTCTCCCGTTGATAAAATAAAAACCCATACTTCCGTCAGGACGTACATAAAACCTGTATACCACTCCCGGAATACTATCCGCAATACCGTGAAAAAACTGTTCGCCGGCTTTCAGGCTGTTTTTACTCTCCTCTTCATAAATCATGTTAAGCTTTTGTTCTGCAAGAAGAACAGTCATGTCTCTCAGCATAATCAGCGAAGCCTTAAGTACATCCTCTTTCACAACGGGTATATTCTCAATCCCCCCCACCATCTTGAGATAGTGCCTGATGTCACTCTCCCCTGAGGCCCTGAGAAGAATATCAGGATTAGGCTTTTCAAGAAATACATGCCCTGAGATTATATTGGCGCAATAAACCCCCTTTACAAAAACAGGAAGAGCTCCATCAGCAAGGCCGATTCCGCTTATCCTCATGGTAATTTCATTCATCTCCCTGATTTCACTGTCAAGGAGCAGATCCTCGGCTATACATTCACGGGCATTTTCAGGATCTATGCATTTCAACTCCTGGCAGAGTTTTCTGCATCCCGATTTTATAAGGATATTATGATCCGGGTAAAGGATCAGACTTGCGGTAAAACCTGTTGAGACTGTAAAGAGATTAAAAAAATATTCAAGTTTCTCCATATCGAGAATTTCAATCAGCTTATATTTCCCATCAATGAGATATTTTCCGCCGATAGTTTCAGTCTCTCTGCTGTTATCTTTTTTCATATAGTTCACTTTCACCGGTTCATCAGATAAATCAGTGATAGAAAATGAGGACATTACTTAATTACCCCTGACGATGTAAAGATATACAATTTACAGGTAAGTACAAAATTTTAGAAAAAATAATCTGTTTTTTATTTATTCAATCCCGGGGGGTTATGCAATATCTGATGACTCAGGAAGAGTTTTTTAAAAAAATCCCTCCCTTTTCAGGGAGGGAACGAGCATTCAGACATTCTGGCTATCTGAGTCCTGAGAAGCACCTTTCCAGATGCTCACTGTCGGGAGATTTTGTAAAAATACTCACCACTATGGTGACAACAATTGATACCGGAAGTGCTATCACTATAGGGTCTACAAACTGAAGGCTTGATTGACCCGCAAGTGTAGGAACTCCGAAAAGGGCCTTGCAGAGCCCCAGAGGAACAGACTCCTTGGCATGTATAAACATAATCCAGAAAGAGGATGTTGCAAGCCCGCTGAAAAAACCCGCAAGAGCCCCCGCTTTAGTAATTCTACGGGTAAAAAGACCGCCAAAATAAAGAGGGAGAAATGTGGCAGCACATAGACCCATAAAAATAGCAGTACCTATGGCAATAATCGCAGATCCCTGCTCGAAGAAACGCGGCAGGAAATATGCAAGAAAAGTACTTAGAATAATTGCAAAACCCATCGATACCTTTGTGGTAAGGATAGTGCTTCCTGTTTTAATATTAATACCCTGTTCGATAAAATCTCTTCCAAAGGCTGAGCCCATGGTATGAAACTGTGCACTCAGCGTTGACATCGCTGCCGCAAGCATGGTAACCATAAAAAGCGCTGTAAACCATACCGGCATGGCGGAATTGATATACAGAGGGATGATGTTATCCACTCTTTTGTCTGCAGCAAGAACTGAAATTTTTCCGAAAGCCGGATTATTCAGAAAGTATACATTTGTAAGAGCCCCCACTGTAAAAGCAACACCAGTCATCATAAGTATGAATACTCCGCCTATAAGAACTCCTCTGTTCAACTCTCTGTCACTCTTAACAGTCATAAATCTCACCGCAAGCTGAGGCTGTGCAAGAACACCAATCCCCACACCGAGAACAATTGTTGAAATAAGCTGCCACCAGAAAACAGATCCTGTTGCAGGCATAGTTGTCCACCCCTCATGCCCTGCTTTACCCCAGACCTTCACTGCCTCCGGCGCTATATTTGTAAGTGCTTTATGTGAATCAATAACTCCCCCCAACATCCAATATGTTGCGATGAGAAGTATTATCATACTGATGAACATTATAACACCCTGAAACGCATCGGTATAAAGAACTCCCTTAAGCCCCCCCATAATTACATAGACAGCAACCACTGCGACGAAAAAGAAAAGCGCCGCTTCATAAGAGATGCTGAGAGTCTGCGCAATAAACTGCGCGCCGCCTATGATAACAGAACCCGCATAGAGCGGCATTGCCACAAATATCATAAGCCCTGAAGCTCCCTGCAGAAGCTTTGAATTATACCTTTTACCTATAAGTTCGGGAAATGTGTGAGCATCGAGGTTATGCCCCATCTTACGTGTCCTCTTCCCGAATATGACAAAAGCAATAAAGATACCAACGCCAATATTAAGAAAAGTAAGCCAGAGCACACCCATTCCGAAAACGGCAGCAGCGCCGCCGAAACCAATAATTGCAGAAGTACTTATGAAAGTTGAACCGTATGAAACCGCCATAATGAACGGATGTGTTTTTCTCCCCGCCAGCAGAAAATCTGTAGCATCTTTTGTATGTCTCCAGCCGAGGTAACCGAAAAAAGCTGTTATTATAAGGTATACAAGTGTAACTATTGTTATTAGCAGGATATTCATAATCAGTCCCTCTCCTCATTCTCGGGATCACTCTTTTCCCACTCGATTTCTTCATTAATTTCTTTGTCAACATCAGCATCAGCAGGTGTATTCCAGTTTTTTATGCCGTAAACAACGCATCCTATTCCTGCGAAGATCGACATTATATATGCCAGAAATACTCCAACCCCATCCAATCCGAGCATCGTTTTTCTCCTTTAATATTTATAACAGTAAACAGTGCAGCAGGTAAGCCTTCAGAGTAGTCTTTTAAAACTTAATATTGCACCGGCAGAAACAAAAAGGTTTCTGACTATTTAGTCGGCGACTATACAGTCAATAGCATTTCAATGTCAAGGAAAAAAGAAATTGATGGGACTGAAAAACCGGAGAAAAATCTCCGGCTGCTTTTAATTATCGCTGATATTCAGTCAGTTTAATCATTCTTAACCGCTGAAATATACTGAAGAGGTATTTTATCCTTAATACTGATACTTCTGAGAATTGTATAGCCGCAGCTTTCAATAAACTGTTCAAAAGATTCTGCGGACCACCTGTGATAAGCCCGGAAACCTGAGAGCCCCATAATGGAAGAGATTGATCTGCTCAGGAGACTGCTGCCGTGAAGATAAGTTGGGATTATGAGGAGCCCTTCACTTTTAAGAATATGCTTTATCTTAGCCAGAACTATTTCAGGCTCTATCATTATATGAAGAGCATTTGCCAGAATAACAGCGTCAAAAAAATCATCTGGAAAGTCAGGGCTATATGCATCCTGCACGGAGAATTCAATATTAGAAATACCGGATGAGAGGGCTTTGCTTCGCGCGATTTCAATCATCTCAGGAGAGATATCACAACCGAAGTACCTGTCAACATATGGAGCTATCCTCATGGAGATGAGACCGGTCCCGCATGCCGCTTCAAGCACATAATCAGCCGGATCAACTTCATTCTCAATCAGCTGAACAATTCTTTCATAAGCAGGACCGACCCTTTTCATAAAAGTATCATACTTCGGCGCAAAGGAACTCCAGAAACCTCTCTCTTTATCCATCCTGTGAATACTCATGAAACTCTCCCCGGATAATTGAATTATTGATAACTGAACTATTATAAAATGCAATTATTTTTCATCAATAAATAAACTTCTACATAGCTTGAACTCTGACAAATCATAAAAGATCAGATACTGCTGGAGTTATGAGAACAGGAACAGCCGGTCCTGCAGGGTAAAGTAAAAACATGTAAAAAGGGCCACGATTTTTCATTTTCGTAGCCCTTTTTATGCTTCTCTTTACGCTTGTACACATTTTTCGGCACTTCCGCCTTGGGTGGTTTTCTGATATTCAATCTCACCCCTGTTTTGAGATCTTTGGCTTTTTTCTCCATAGTTCTTCTCCGTAAATAATCAGAGCATTATTCACTTTAAAAGATACTGTGTCAAATGAAATGTTACATTTTATTCGAGATAATCATCAAAGGAGTCGGGATCATTCAACGGCTCAATATGGATAAAGACATCTGAATGGGGGAGAGTTTTTTCAATTTTACGCTCTATCTCTTTAGTAAGTTCATGCCCCCGGCTGATGAGCCAGTTACCGGGCATTAGAAGATGAAGAAAAATAAAATTTTTACTGGCAGCTCTTCTTGTATAGAGAGAATGATATGTGACACATAGCTCCTCATAACCGTCAAGGATGTTCTTAACTTTTTTTAATTCTTCATCAGGCAGAGCTTCGTCCATGAGCCCGGAAACCGATCTTCTTATGAGCCTGACTCCTGTAAACACGATATTACCTGCAACAACTACAGCAATCACCGGGTCCAGGATAAACCAGCCAGTGAGCTTAACAAGAAATAATCCGGCGATAACTCCGGCTGTTGTCCAGACGTCTGTCATAAGATGATGTGCATCAGCCTCAAGCGTGATTGAATTATATTTTTTTCCTGCCCGAAGCAGAATAATCGCTGTAAAAAGGTTAATCACTGATGCAGAAGCGGATATGGCCAGACCGGTACCGAGATCACTCAATTCACCGGGATTCATAATTTTCTCTACAGAGGTTACTCCAATGGCCACCGCAGCAAGAAGGATAAGAGTCCCCTCAATTACACTTGAGAAATACTCTGCCTTGCTGTGACCGAAGGGATGATCTTTGTCAGGGGGAGCCATTGCAATTGTAATCATTATCAGAGCAGTGACAGCGGCAGCAAGATTGATGAATGATTCAAGCGCATCAGAGAGCAGTCCCACTGAACCGGTAATGTAATAAGCGCCGCCCTTAAGCATTATTGTGGCAATGGATGCCGCGATTGATATCCAGACGTATTTTGCGGGTGAGTTTTTTTTATTAGAATTCAACTGATAATTCCCCGGATTATTCTCATAACACTTTTAAAAAGCGATATCTCTGATATTATTAAGAATAATAAGCTGTGTCAAGCTGATTAGAAGGTCAGAAAATAACTCATTTCAACCAGAATAATAATACCAAAAATGCATAATTTTTATTGGTTTTTTCAGACCTTCAAGTTTAATTTAACATTATATAAGAGGAACGCAGAAAATAACGATGTAAAAATTTCATAGTACTGAATGATATGAACTGTTCAGTTTATCTGTTCGCATACTATCACTGCTGCGGAAAGGTGCTGTTATGTTTTTTACAACTGCGTTTTACCTGGTAACATCCCTTATTTCAATTGAATCTGCATTTTCAGTGCTTGCACGAAACCTGCGGTCGCATATAAATATAATATATTTTATTCTGGCCATCGATTTTGCAATATGTTCACTCACTCTTGTCCATATAAGTTCAGCCATTGATGTAAGCATATGCTATCTGTGGTATTACATTAATGTTCCATTCGGGTGCCTCCTTTCTGTACTGGTTATTCATTATACAATAGTTTTTACGGGCATTAGTCTGATGCACAGCAAGGTTACAATTGTATTATTATACATAGTTCCGGCTTTATTCTGTATTGCGATTTACAGGGGAGTATATTTCATCCCGGATTTTGTGAAATCGGAATGGGGCTGGGATACTGTTATACATATAAACTCAGCATGGACATATCTTTTTATTGTCTTTTATTTAATCCCTCCAGTTCTCAGTCTTATAATCTATCTTTACTGGAAAAACACATTGCAGAAGGATTCTTTCAGAGATATTACTGCAAAACTTACAGTACCATACATAACAGTAATTGCTGCAGTTATTCTCTGTCCTTACTTTATTCATTTCGAAGGAAAGCCCTTTATCAATATACTTATAGATATGGGCGGGCAGACAGCATTCACGGTTTTTATAGTAAGCCAGAGAATTTACCTGAACAGATTAAGACAGGTAAGAATAACAGAAGATACAACAGCTGAAGAACTGATAACATCCCTGAACGAACCTGTATTCCTTGTTATGCGGGGTGGCAAAATTCTGAGTTATAATAAATATGCCGAAGAGCTGATTGATATTTCATTTATTGAAAAGCAGACATCGCTTTATGATATATTTGATTGTCCTTTTACGATGCAAAAAATAATTCAGGATATAATAGAGAGAAAAAGCTCAAAAAGCGAAGTAAGGTGTTCGGTTACAATTGGCAGAAATAAAACCAGATCGTTTACTCTTAATCTTCAGCCGCTATTCAACGCCTCATCTGAGCTCACAGGATTTATTATATTCGCAAAAGAGGACCGGACACTGGCAATATTCAAAGATAAATACCGCATAACAGACAGACAGCTTGATATAATCTTTATGGCTGCAGCAGGATTGTCGAATAGAGAGATTGCTGAAAAATTTAAAATTAAAGAGAAAACAGTGGAAAACCATCTCTTCAACATCTACAATAAACTCGGAGTGGATAATAAAATAGAACTCAACAACCTTTCCAGGGAATATAATATCATCCCGGACTGATTTTTTTCATTTTCCTGTTTAATTTAGGTATTTCCCCCCATGACGGAATTTCCGGAAAAAACTATATTTACCACCTGTTAACCTGCCCGGTAATTCATCCAGAAAGTGTAATACCGGGGCATTTCACCGGAGGTGATTTATGGAGCATAGTACTTTCCCCCAGGAAAAAATTATCACTCCCGAGGCCTTGATGAAGATGATCAAGCCCGGGGATAAAATTTTTATAACCAGCGGCCCGGCAATACCGGCATTAACCATACAGGCTATTACATCATCTGACAGGATGCAGGGGCTTGACCTGGAGATTATACAGCTTTTCACTGTGGGTAACTATTTCAGAAAAGATATTCATGGTATGCAGGGGTACCGTGTGAAGACTTTTGCCAACCCTCCTGATGAAGGTTGCGGGAAAATAAACAGCAGGGGGGACCTTATTCCTGCTAACGTTACAGAGATTCCATTTTTATTCTCTTCCCATGCGATAGATATCGATATAGCAATTATTGCGGTGAGCCCCCCTGATGAAAATGGTTTTATGAGCTTTGGAATTGCGGCTGATGTTGCAGACAAGGTCATAAAGCAAGCACGGCTTGTTGTGGCAGAGATCAACAGGAACATACCTTTCACCTACGGCAGCACCATTGTTAAAAAGGAACAGTTCCATTACGCTGTGCTCAGCGATCTCCCTCTCCCTGAAAAAAAGAAAATGGAGGTACCACTTATTTCAGATAAAATAGGCTTCAATATAAGCCCCCTTATAAAAGATGGTTCAACCGTTGTATTGCACACTGACTCAATGACTGACTCTGTTGCAAGGCATATCCTTTCCAGAAAAAATATCGGGATACTGACAAATGAAGTCTCTGACTGGATTATTCCACTTGCTGAATCGGGAGTAATATCCGCTGAAAGGGAATGTTATGAAGGGGGTAAGGTCTCAGCAAGCTACTGCTACGGCTCACGCAAATTATACGATTATGTTAACCGCAACCCGTTATTCGGGTTCTTCCCCATATCAAAGCTGGTTGAGATGAGCAGGTTCAATGACATTACTGACCTCATCAGTATAAAAGCTGTAGATAAAATTGATATCACAGCGGAAAACATCATAACCTGCGAGGGAGACAGTATTCTTTCAGGTTATCAGAACAGGTTTGATTTTATTCCCGATATTTCCTACTCGGAAAACTGCAGCGTCATAATGGCCCTCCCATCCGTAGATGCTGAGGGGAAAAGCAATATACTTATTCTTCAGGATCATAACATTATGCATTTCAGACCTACTTTAGGGACAGTAAGATACGCAGCCACAGAATTCGGCGTAGCTGCTCTCGGAGGGAAAACAGTCCGGGAAAGGGCTATTGCAATGATAGAAATCGCTCATCCGGATCACAGGGAATTTCTTTTCGCTGAAGCAGCAAGACTTGGCTATATTTATGATGACAAAATCTATAAGACAATTAAAGCAGACTACCCTTCACAATTGGAATTCAATAAAAATTTTGACGGAGACCTCGAACTGCACATACGACCTGTACGCGCGTCTGATGAGGATATGATGAGAAAATTTTTCTACAGATTTTCAGATGAATCGAGGTATTTACGTTTTTTTTCATACAAAGCGGTTATGCCTCATAGCCTGATGCAGAGATACCTCAACGTCGATTATAAAAATATTTTTTCACTCATTGCACTGCATAAAGAAGGTATCGCTGAAAGAATAATAGCTGAAGCCCGGTATGCAATTTTCCCGGGGCAGGATAAATACGAAATAGCTTTTCTTGTAGATGATGAATTTCAGGGGAGAGGTATCGGCACATTCATGGCAGGATTACTTATGGACATTGCAAGAAGCAGGAATATCCACAGGCTCAATGCTTCGGTTCTGGCAAGAAACAGCAGGATGATAAATATTTTCAATAAACTCGGTGTCCCATTCAGCAAACAGATTGAAGAGGGGGTCATGGAACTGGATTTTATTTTATAGGACACCGGGATAAAAAATACCGGATTTGGGTATTTCCCCCCATGGCGATAAAAAACATAATTGTTAAATTCATGTTTTCCCTTCATCAGCATCATTCAGAAGGAAATTCCAGAATCTTTCATAAGGAGGCAGACTATGAATCAGAAAACAGCCGGAAAAGCATTATGTTTAGCAGGTATTTATAACATAGCAGGGGTGCTTTTTTCTTCACTATTTTTCACAAACCCGCTGCCGGCAAAATACTACCCCGTTGTTTTTTCAGATCTGGGTATGATTGTGATACTTTTATGGGGTTTGGCCTATTTATCAGTTTCCTCATCATATATGCATACCGGTAAACTGATGATAGTTTTCGCAGTGGAAAAGTTTGTCTATTCCATTTCATGGATACTTTTTCTCACAGATAAAGGATACATGCTTCCCCGGATCTTCAGTGAATCTTTTGTAACAGGCTTGATGCTGAGCATTTACGGAGTCGGAGACATTATATTCGGAATTTTATTTTTCCGGATCTGGATTATCAATATTCAGACCGGACCGGATTTTTTTGAACGCTTCTTCGGATTATCAGATTTTGAAAACCATAAGTTTTTAGAATAAATAATAACGGAGATATTCATAATGAAAAAAATACTAATCGCGCACTTCTCTCAGAGCGGCACAACAGCAAAAGTGGCAGAGGGAATCTCCCGCGGCCTCATGGATAAAAATTATGCTGTGGTGAACCGCCGTATACAGGACTGGGAGCCTATAGATATTGATGAATTTGATGCCATAGGTATAGGCTTCCCGGTTTATATTTTCCGTATCCCCTTTATTGTTAAGGACTACATCCACTCTCTACCTGATTTAAAAGGGAAACCTTTTTTTATATTCATGTTATACGGCTCGGTACGCGGCACAGCAGGGAACATGGCAAGAAAACTTATGGAGAAAAAAGGTGGACGCGAGATCGGCTATTCATATTACACCGGTGATAACATCTACGTGGGTTATCTGAAAAAGGGCTATCTCTTTTCACCCGGACACCCTCTTAAAGAGGATCTGGACAGGGCTTACAGTTTCGGAGCAGATCTTCACGGAATACTCAGCGGTGAAGCGTATAACAACCACCCATACGAACCGCTCCCCTGCACGATATTCACCATTGAACGGATGCTCACAGCGAAGCCGCTCCTGAAGTATATTTACAGGCATTTCTTCCATGTTAACAGGAAAAAATGCACCGGCTGCGGACTTTGCATAAAAAACTGCCCCACAGGGAACATAAAGCTCAGCAGGAAAGGTTTCCCTGAATTCAGCACAAGGTGCATCTGCTGCTGGTACTGCGAAATGAAATGCCCGGCAGAGGCAATCACAACTCCAATTGACTGGCCTCTGCTTAACCTTTTCAGCAGTTACAATATCAACAGAACACTGAAAGAAGGTAGAACCGATCATGTTAGAGTGAATCTTTCAGGAGGGTGCATAAAGAGAATAGATTAACAGGAAATCCGGTTTCATGTTGACATTTCCGGCATTCCGTGATGTATTAAAAAATAAAATTTCACTGCCGGAGATTAATATGCAGAACCCGTACATAAAAGATTACCAGGTACTCTGGAGCGACCTGGATGGGAATATGCACATGAAGAACACATCGTATCTTGAATATGCTTCCAATATACGCATAACATACTTCTTTGATATGGGGTTCCCTCCTAAAAAAATGCTGACTATGGGGGTCGGCCCTGTGGCAGTGCGGGATGAAATTCTTTACCTGAAAGAAATTCAGCTCATGGAACAATTCAAAGTGTCACTGCAGCTTGACGGACTCAGTGAAGACCAGTCAAAAATGAGGCTCATCAATATATTTACTAATGAGAAAGGTGTAATTTTCGGGAAAGTCACATCAGACGGAGTCTGGTTTAACCTGCTCCAGAGAAAAGTGATGCCACCACCTGAGGAAATTAAGGAGCTTATGCTGAAGCTCCCTCGAAGTGAAACCTACAGTGTTATACAATGAAAAACAGCATATACCGTAACCTGCAGAGTTGTTATCCTTTAGTCCCTGTGATGAGAAACAGAGAAAAACTTCTTTCCCCTCCGCCCGGAACCGGCTTAATAACTTCTGCCGCTGTTACATCTTTTACATTGGAAAATCCCGCTCCTGTGAATTCTACTTTAAGCTTTTCCCTCTCAAAGCCGTAATGGTAAACTCCGGTGTTGTCGCTATGAAAAAGTCCGTCATCAGGATCTAAATCTGCTACGCAGAGCGTCCCTCCCGGCTTAAGGATTTCATTAAATTTCCTCAGGAGCGGCGCAGTATCTTTTACATGATGAAAAGTCATACTGCTTATTATAAGATCATAGTTCCCGGTTAGCCTTCCGGTATCTCCGTTTTCCATGTATACTATGCCGACATTATCAAAACCCAGGTTCTCGATCTTTGACGCGAGTATATCGAGCATTCCCTGGGATGAATCTGCCCCGGTAATTGTTTTAACAAGCGGCTGGAACTGAAGCGTGAGGAGCCCGGTTCCGCAACCAAAATCAAGAACATTCAGCTGGTCAGTTATTAACGTATTCGCTTTTATAGAGTCAGCAACACTGCGGGCCATTTTCACTCTTCCCGGGTTTTCATCCCAGAACTTTGCTTCACTGTCAAAATCTCTTATTTTATCACTCATAATTATTATTCACCCTTAGTATTACTTCTTTAACAGATTTGTTTCAATTCATAAATAAAACACCGTATTTATTCCTGAACTTTTTTCAGTCAATAAATGCTCTATTATCCCCGCTGCAAAGGCGGATGAGTATATAATTCATTGCTTTACACTAAAAAGTATCTTCAGGAGTTATTACTGAATAAAAAACCATATTTAAAATCAATTCTTATTAAAGCAAACTAATGCCGATAATTTAATAAATCAGACAAAGAAATTTTCGCAAATCAGAATATTATGCTATATTTATCCCAATTATCGTTCTTGACAGAAACAATTTATTTCTGACGATTCAGAATAGATATATTATATATATTAGCCCTAATTACGGAAAATTAAAATGAATCCATCAGATAATGATAAAATAAAAGATAACCGCATAGAAGTTAAAGTAATAAATCCCGGCCACCGATTTTCAATGAACTTATATGACAGTGAAAACAACCTTATTCTTGAGGCACATACCCCTATTTCACAGGGAGTACTGAACCATCTTAAGTCCTCCGGGATACATTTTCTTTATTTTGATCCTTCTATAACAGCTGAACCTGAATCTGAACCAGGGCCGAAAAGCATTCTTTCTGAAGAGCTTAAAAATGAAACCTACCTTCACACGAAAAACCTTTTTGAAGAGATAAGAAATACCTTCATGACATCCCCTTCTGATTCCATAAGCAGAGGGACAATCGACAAATCCAGGTCCCTTGTTGACAGGATTATTGCTGACGCGGAAAAAAATAAAGATGGAGTTTTTGATGTAGTCGCGAAGCTTAAAGACATGGATGACTATTACTACCAGCATTCGATGAATGTCGCAATACTTGCATCGATACTGGGAGCAAAACTCGACTTCAAACCTGACATTAAATCCGCAATGGGTGTCGGCGGGCTATTCCATGACATCGGGTATTCATCTGTATCAAAAGATATACTCCACAAGGCACAGCTTAGCGACAGTGACTTTGACGCGATGAAAAGCCACACCCACGTTGGATATAAATTCGTGGAGAAAAACCCGCGCATACATGAACTTGAAAAGAGGATTATACTTCTTCATCATGAACGCGGCGACGGCGAGGGTTACCCATACGGTTTTGACCTTGACATGTATCAGAACAATGTGCCGCGAGAGGTCCGCATACTGGGCCTTATAGATGTTTTTGTCACCATGACAATACCAAAGCCGGGGGAAACAGGAGTAACACCTAAAGGCGCCATGCGGCTTATGGTTAATATGATACACGCTCAGTATAAAACAAAATACAGTTTTATCCCCGCCGATGTGAGGGATTTCCTCAGGGCCCTCGGTTTTATTATCAACAAAGGGGAGTTCTTTATGAACACAGGAGACCTCGTAAGAATAAGCACAGGTGAAATCGGCGTCATTGAAGAGATGAACCGCCTCTATCCACTGAACCCTAAGGTAAGAATTCTCAAGAACAATAAAATGGAGACTCTCAAAAGGCCCATAGTTCTTGATCTTCTTAAAACATATAATGAATACATATCAAATGTTTATGACAGAAATCCGGAAGGGAAATATACAATCACAACGCAGAACAGTACAAACATGAAATGATCTTTAATGGATCTGATTATATTACGGAGCCGGCATAATTATGGACTTAAAGCAGGATAATATTATTGAACAGATCCTAGAAAAGAAAACGAAGTTTGCGGCATATAACAACGCGAAGATAAGCTCACTCCACTCCTCACTGGGCACCGGTGAACTGGTAAATTTTTTTAATTATATACCTTTCCTCTTCACAGTCAATCAGCCGGAGTTCCCCGGTTATGTACAGGAAATTAAAATCCCCCACGGAATCGCGGGATACACTGCGCCGGCATCACTCATATCACAGGTTAGGATAACAAATCCCTCGTACACCCCTCCGCGGATAACAACTGAGCCGGTAATAAGGCTCTTTGCGCTTATCGGAAGCGCCGGCACAATTGCTTTTACTCCCGACTCCGACCTGGACTTCTGGATATGCGGAAAATTCAGCGAAATGAATGCTGAAGATATAATTCTTCTCCGCCGCAAATGTTCAATGATAGAACAATGGGCAATGGAAACCCGCAGGAAAGAGATACACTTCTTTCTCAATGACATTGATGAAATCAAGCAGAATGTTTTTGACGAGGATGAAGAGTATGGAATGTCAGGCACAGCTCTGGGACAGATGCTTAAAGAGGAATTTTACCGCAGTTCAATTATAATAAACGATGTAACTCCATTCTGGTGGGCTGTACCAGCTGATTCTCCGGACGGCATCTATGAGGAGATGCTTGCCGCGCTTTTAAAAACATCACACACCAGCAAATTTGTTGACCTCGGCAACATATCAGACCTGAACCGCGGGGATTTCCTTATATCCGCTCTTTTCCAGATTATAAAATCACTTGGCAACCCCTTTAAATCCATAATAAAATTAGGGCTGCTTGAGCGGTACATCAATGATGATAAAAAGAACCCATTTGTCAGCAACCAGCTCAAAAAAAACGTGCATGAAGGTAAAACAGACAGGTCAAGCGTGGACGCGTACTGCATTATGTTTGATAATGTTTACAGCTACTACAAACAGAACACTGACGACATGACTGCGCTTAACATAATTAAAACATCTTTTTATTTAAAAGTGAACCCGAGGCTCTCAGCCGGTGATAAAAAAACCGGCTTGGACGAAATCAGGGGAGTAATGCAGAACTACACAAAGCAGTGGGGATGGGATGACGGGATCATAGAACGCGTTGACAATTTTGAAAACTGGGATATTGAATCAACAAACAGGATGATGAACAACACCAAGAAGATCATCCTGCGCGGTTACAAAAACATACTTAACGCCCTGGGTAACGAGATTGACACTGGCGCCATTAACAGGGAAACACTTCTCGCCATCAACAGGAAAATATACTCCCACTTCAATCCCGAAGAATATAAAATTGATAATACACTGAACTTCAAAAAGTATCCCCCTGAAAAACTGCTTTCACTGGATTACGTGCGGGATATTAAGGGTAACGAAGCATGGTACTTCAGTAAACGTATAATAACCGGGGGTAAAGCCACAAAGATTCTCATCAGGAAGAGCCCTCATCTGATATCCCTCATTGTATGGATAAGCCTCAACGGCCTTTACCAGAAGGATTATTCACGGATCGACATTGAGCAGGGGTTCTATAACCTCGATACAAACTATATCAGGGAACTCATTGCCGAGCTTTCTGAACAGTTCTCAATCAAAAGCCTTAACCTGCAGAACAGTTATTTTCTGCGCGATCCTTTCCCTGTAATGAGCTATATAATAATTAACCCGTTCACAAAATACTCCAAAAGAATTGATGATATTGTATTTCTGTACCATAACAGCTGGGGCGAGACACGCTTTGAGACTTTCACCAATCCTAATGCACTTGCCTCAATCACAACACGTATAATAAACGGGGTTCTGATATCAGGGATGGACAGCATTAATGCTCTGCACATAACAGCATCAGAACCTTACAGCGGGTCAAAGGAATTCCATGCCATTAAATCCTCTCTTGTGAACATGCTCAGGTTTTTCACCGTAAACAAAACACCGGTAAAACAGCGCTTTATTACAATGATCGCTAACAGGCTCACAATTTTTTCAAACAGTGTAAAACAGGACGGAGGCAACTCTGTGTCTTTCATGCAATACAACTCTGAAGCGCAGATGCTCTATTCAATATCATACAACCGCGGTATTATCAACAGGAATGCCGCTGATGAAAAAATTCCGGAACTGCAGTATCTCGCGAAAATTCTGTCTTATGACTCTGATGATTCGATAAAGATTTTTATTGAGGAGGGGAAAAAATACTGCAGGTTCTTTGTTCTCAATGAAAGAGGAGCACTTATAATGCTCCGTAAAAAAACAGAATACCGCAATCAGTATCTCGCGAGTCTTATATCTTTTACTGAAAGCGTCATTGAACATGTAACGTCATCCAATCCTGAATCGGAACTGGCTAAAAACGGCGGAACAATTAAAGTATACATTATAGAACCGGATTCTCCCGGTAAAAGCGCAATAAATGAACATGACTATAAGAATGACGCCCTGCTTAAACTGCAGAAAGAGAAAAGCTTTCCAGTATCACTGTCACTTCACCTCCTTGATAATGGCGAAGTGGGCTACAGATTCACTCTTCCTGATGGCGGATTTTCCGAGTTATTCAGCCGTGCTGATATTGAAAACGTCAGCAGGGAGATATCAGTCCTGATAGAAAGTGTTGAAGGCTACACATTCTATCCATCATCAGTTAATCTCGACAATACCGAAATCCGAATGTACAGTATGTACACATCTTTCGCTTTTTCAGAAAAAAACAGATTTGAAATGTTTATAGAGAAAAACCTCGGGATGATATAATGGACAGAAAAAAAGACCGTATCTTTTCGCTCGATATGCTTCGCGGAATTGCAGTTATTCTAATGGTGCAGCAACACACCGGTTACTGGTTCTGGAATGCCGGGGGTGACATGGGAGTTCTTCTTTCTGAATATCCTGTCATGGTCACCATGAACGGATTAGGGGGGCTTGCGGCGCCGCTCTTTATTCTGCTTGCGGGTATAGGAGCGTCTTTATCTCTTGCGGGGGGGAAACCGGAACAGCAGCTTATAAAGCGGGGACTTGTGATTATATTTTCCGGTTGTCTGTTGAATATACTTACACCGGCATGGTTTTCTCCATACTCATGGTATGTCCTGCACCTTATAGGTTCCGGCATGTGTCTCTCCCCCGTTCTCCGGAGGCTTAACTCCACTATTCTCTTTGCCATATCTGCTTTAATTATATTAATAACGGTTTTTCTTCTCGACGCGTTCAATACCCACAGGTATCTAAGCAATGAGGATATGAGGGGCCTTGGCAGCATAACGGGCGTTATCAGGCTTGCCGCATTTGAAGGGCACTTCCCCATGTTCCCCTGGCTTGCGCTTTTTATAACCGGTTTTATATCAGGGAGATGGATTAAAGAAAAATTATATATCAATATACTGAAAACGGCAGGGTTATTTTTTTCAGCCGCTCTTCTGCTCTTCCTTATAAAGCAGGGGAACTTCAGTTTTCTGAAAAATACATTCGGCTCCCGCCTGCTGATTATTAATCTCTACATGTATCCGGCCTATCCTATACAGTTTCTCACCCTTACGGCTGTGTCGCTTTTGTCTGTATACCTCGTTCTGCTTGCAGGAATAAAATTCACCATATCACAGGGGAATATTCTTGTAATGACAGGGAGAGTATCACTTACGGTTTTCATTCTTCACATTGTTGTTATCAGAAATTTTATGGTAAAGTCAGGCCTCTGGCAGACATTTTCCGAACCGGTTACAGTTATACTCCAGATTTCCGTTTTACTTTTTATATTTATCGCAGTTTATTTATGGGAAAAAATACAATTCAGGTACGGATTTGAATGGCTAATAAGGTTTGTATAGCTTCGATGATGTGGGCCCCATGGTCAAAACAGTTTTTTTATATTTAAGTTTGATCCCCGGAATTCAAGGATGGAAGGCGAAAAATAAAGTAGCCTCATAAAGCGGAAATCATTAGGATTTTTGTCGACCAAAACACAAATTTAAATGGAGTGACCTCGCTCCGGCTTATGATCCTGCAATTTTACTGAAAATAACTCCTGTTCCCAGAGATTCAGATGCTCGCTATGTAGTCCCTTCTCCCTGAGCCATTTCCCGGAGTCTTCTTCTGGTATTGCTTTACCTTCCAAAAGAAGATTGAACTTTTCTAAACGGCCAGTTGATTTTGGACTACTTTCTTCATCCAATAAAAGTTTACCATTTTCAACCATCTTTTTCCAGTTGTATATCGTCTGATCCGATATCCCCATCTCTCTGGCTACTTCCGGAATGCTTCTATTCTCCGGGGGTAATACCTTCTTCAGTACCGATTCTTTAAACCTTTTACTGTATTTCATAATCATCTCCTGTTTTATTTCAGGCGACAACTATCTTGGCACAGAGGGCGGTTCCTCTTTGCAGTGCTCAAGAAACCAGACAATATTGCGGTAGTAGGTTTCCTGAGTCCTGGGACTGTATCCCCGAAGGACGAGGTCTCTTCTGTAGTTTTGTAAGACGTGGTCTGCCACTTTAGGTTTCCTCCGTTAAGTTTTATTAACGAAGGTCTATCATATATTGCAATTTTTGTGAAGTTATTCATGAGGAGAAAAAGACACCGCCTTCAGGCGGTTTTGTTCAACGCCTAGCTTATGCGAAGTCGCGGCAGCCTTACCGCCGCGATGTGGCGTAGCCCGAACGACCGCCAGGGAGTGAAGCGCATAACCTTTGTTGAACTAAACCACCTGCGGTGGTGCCCTTTATATAATTTGATAATAGTT